>Ga0222427_100239_pt1 | contig 125730 bp, 115 predicted proteins | sample 2B20Ametagenome_FD_182890 | JGI IMG/M metagenome (GOLD analysis project Ga0222427, IMG submission 182890) | Enriched microbial communities from leaf-cutter ant dump, University of Wisconsin, Madison, United States - 2B20A (version 2) | ecosystem: Environmental > Terrestrial > Nest > Insects... | reverse complement strand
TGGAGCATCTGTTGCTTGCATTGCTCGATAACCCCAGCGCAGCGGAGGTGCTGCGCGCATGTTCGGCCAACATCGATGATCTGCGTTCATCGCTGGCCAACTTCATCAAGGACAACACGCCCCAGGTCGCTGGTACCGACGAGGTGGACACGCAGCCCACGCTGGGCTTCCAGCGCGTGATCCAGCGCGCCATCATGCACGTGCAGTCCACCGGCAACGGCAAGAAAGAGGTGACGGGCGCCAACGTGCTCGTGGCCATCTTTGGCGAGAAGGATTCGCACGCCGTGTACTACCTGCACCAGCAGGGCGTGACGCGGCTGGACGTGGTCAACTTCATCGCCCACGGCATCAAGAAGGGCGAGCCGCCCGAGCCCGCCAAGGCCGAGAACCAGGCCGAGGGGGAAGAGGGCGGTGGCGGCGAGCGCAGTGAAAAGGCCTCGCCGCTGGAGCAGTTCACCCAGAATCTGAACCAGGCCGCCAAGGATGGCCGCATCGACCCGCTGATCGGCCGCAACTACGAGGTGGAGCGCACGATCCAGATCCTGTGCCGCCGCCGCAAGAACAACCCGCTGCTGGTGGGCGAGGCCGGCGTGGGCAAGACGGCCATTGCCGAGGGCCTGGCGTGGCGCATCACGCAGAACGACGTGCCCGAGATCCTGGCCGAGGCCACGGTGTACTCGCTGGACATGGGCGCGCTGCTGGCGGGCACCAAGTACCGGGGCGACTTCGAGCAGCGCCTGAAGGGCGTGCTCAAGAGCCTGAAGGACAAGCCCAACGCCATCCTGTTCATCGACGAGATCCACACGCTGATCGGCGCGGGCGCCGCGTCGGGCGGCACGCTGGACGCTTCGAACCTGCTCAAGCCGGCGCTCTCCAGCGGCCAGCTCAAGTGCATCGGCGCGACCACGTTCACGGAATACCGGGGCATCTTCGAGAAGGATGCCGCGCTGTCCCGCCGCTTCCAGAAGGTGGACGTGGTGGAGCCCAGCGTGGCCGAGACCATCGACATCCTCAAGGGCCTCAAGAGCCGCTTCGAGGAGCACCACAGCGTGAAGTACGCGGCCGCCGCCCTGCAGGCCGCTGCTGAGCTGAGCGCCAAGTACATCAATGATCGCCACCTGCCCGACAAGGCCATCGACGTGATCGACGAGGCCGGCGCGGCGCAGCGCATCCTGGTGCCCAGCAAGCGCAAGAAGACCATCGGCAAGGCCGAGATCGAGGAAATCGTGGCGAAGATCGCGCGCATCCCGCCCGCGAACGTGAGCAACGACGACCGGGGCAAGCTGCAGACGCTGGAGCGCGACCTCAAGAGCGTGGTGTTCGGCCAGGACAAGGCGCTGGAAGTGCTGGCCTCGGCCGTCAAGATGGCGCGCTCGGGCCTGGGCAAGGGCGACAAGCCCATCGGCTCGTTCCTGTTCAGCGGTCCCACGGGCGTGGGCAAGACCGAAGCGGCCAAGCAGCTCGCCTACATCATGGGCATCGAGTTGATCCGCTTCGACATGTCCGAGTACATGGAGCGCCACGCGGTGAGCCGCCTCATCGGCGCGCCCCCCGGCTACGTGGGATTCGACCAGGGCGGTTTGCTGACCGAGGCCATCACCAAGAAGCCGCACGCGGTGCTGCTGCTGGATGAAATCGAGAAGGCCCACCCGGACATCTTCAACGTGCTGCTGCAGGTGATGGACCACGGCACGCTGACGGACAACAACGGGCGCAAGGCCGACTTCCGCAACGTGCTCATCATCATGACCACGAACGCGGGCGCCGAGACCATGAACAAGGCCACCATCGGCTTCACCAACCCGCGCCAGGCGGGCGACGAGATGGGCGACATCAAGCGCCTGTTCACGCCCGAGTTCCGCAACCGGCTGGACGCCATCGTGAGCTTCAAGGCGCTGGACGAGCAGATCATCCTGCGCGTGGTGGACAAGTTCCTGCTGCAGCTCGAAACCCAGCTCGCCGAGAAGAAGGTGGAGGTGACCTTCACCGACGCGCTGCGCAAGCACCTGGCCAAGAAGGGCTTCGATCCGCTGATGGGCGCACGCCCGATGCAGCGCCTGATCCAGGACACCATCCGCCGCGCGCTGGCTGACGAGCTGCTGTTCGGCCGCCTGACGGAAGGCGGGCGCCTGACGGTGGACATCGAGCTCAAGACTGACGACAAGGGCGTGGAAACGCCCGAGGTGCTGCTCGACATCCAGGCCCTGCCTAAGAAGGAGCGTTCCGCGAAATCGGAACCCGCCGAGCCCGAAGAGGCCACGGCGGACTGAGGCAAGAACCAGCACTTCGCTGACACGCCCGGCGCGCAAAGCCAGCCATCATCGCGGTGGCTGGCTTTTTTCATGTGTGGAAGCTATCAAATCAAGAGCTGCTGGCGCTTGATATGTAAGGATTTCAGAGTAAAAACATATTGAAAATGCCAGTGGACAAGCGCAAGCAGCTATATTTTTTGACAACCCCAGAGGAGAACCCATGATTACCACCGAGCCCACCATGACCAATCTGTTCCTGCAACTGGGGCTGGACGCGAGCGAGCAGGGCATCGCCCAGTTCATCAAGGGCCACCAACTGGCCGCCGGCGTGCTGGTGGCCGATGCGCCTTACTGGAACGAGGCGCAGCGCCAGTTCCTGTCCGAGCAGCTCAAGGCCGATGCGCAGTGGGCGGTGATCGTGGACCAGCTCAGCGAATCGCTGCACGAGGACGCCGTGCGGCGCAGCACGGGGCTCTGAAACGTTTCCGTACAGTTCCGTGGCAAGCCGGGCGGCAGCCCGGCGGCATACTGCGCGCTGGTTTACGGAAACGCCCATGACGACTGCCCCCACATCCAGCGCCACCACCACGGCCCAGCGCCTGGCTGCCATCGGCCGCTACATCGCCCTCATCAGCCTGGGCGCCGCGGTGGCGGGCTGTGGTGGCGGGGGAGGTGGCGATGTGTCGCCGGCGCCCACCCCTTCTGCACCAGTGCCGGCACCGGCACCCCCGGCCCCAGCGCCCGCACCCGGCGTGGCCACCCATGGTGACGTGCGCGGCGCTGCGTTGGGCATCGGCGCATCGCTGAACGGCGCGCTGCCATTCCCCGCCGACAACGCCTGGAACACGGACATCAGCGCGCACCCCGTCGATCCCAACTCCGACAACCTCCTCGCCAGCATCGGCCTGGAGCGGGGCCTGTTCCCCGATTTCGGCGCGGGCCTGTGGGAAGGGGCGCCCATCGGCATCCCCTACGTGGTGGTGGCGGGCACCCAGCCGCGCGTGCCCGTGCTGTTCACCGACTACGGGGACGAAAGCGACCCGGGCCCGTACCCGATTCCGCCGAATGCGCCCATCGAGGGCGGCCCCGCCAGTGCAGGCGACCGGCACGTCATCGTCATCGACCGCGACAACAACCGCCTCTACGAGACCGGCAACAGCTACCCGCAGCAGGACGGCAGCTGGCGCGCATCGGGCGGCGCGGTGTTCCACCTGGACAGCAACAACGTGCGCCCCACGGCCCAGCCGCGCTGGACCAGTGCCGACGCGGCCGGCCTGCCCATCTTCCCCGGCCTGGTGCGCTATGACGAGGCATCGCAGGGCCCGGGCGGCATCCGCCACGCGCTGCGCTTCACCGTCAGCCAGACCCGCCGCGCCTACGTGCCGCCCGCCACCCACTGGGCATCCAGCAGTGCCAATCCCAACCTGCCGCCCATGGGCATGCGCGTGCGGCTGAAGGCGGACTACGCCATTCCCGCCAGCTTTTCTGCCGAAAGCCGGGCCATCCTCACCGCCCTCAAGACGCACGGGATGATGGTGGCCGACAACGGCTCCAACTGGTACCTGAGCGGCGCGCCGGACGAGCGCTGGAACAACGACCGCCTGAAGTCCGAACTGCGGCAGGTGACGGGCCGCAACTTCGAGGTCGTGCGCATGGATGGCCTCGTCACGCCTTAAGGCGCCGTGATCTGCTCCAGCAGCTCCACGGTCGGGTAGCCGTCCGCCACGGCGCCCACGCTCTGCTGGTAGCGCCGCAGCCCCGCGCGCGTGGCGGGGCCGGCCACGCCGTCGGGCGTGCCCGTGTCGAACCCGCGCGCATTCAGCGACGCCTGCAGCGTCCGCACCTGCTCGCGCGACAGCGGCTGCAGGTCGCGCGGCCAGGCGGCGGTGACGCCAGGCCCGCCGTCGATCTGCTGCGCGAGCAAGGCCACGCCCAGCGCATAGTTCACCGCGTTGTTGTAGCGCAGCAGCGTGCGGAAGTTGTGCCCCACGAGGAAGGCGGGTCCGCGCGCCCCGGCGGGCGCGAGGATGGAGGCCCCAGCCAGTGCGGGCAGGGGCTTGCCGGGGTCCACGGCCTGCACCACCCCTTCGGCGGCCCACTGCGCGGTGTCCTGCCGCACGCTCAGTTCCGCGCGCGCATGGTCGAAGCCCGGCGGCAGCCGTACCTCGGCACCCCAGGGCTCGCCGGCGCGCCAGCCGGAGCGGGCCAGGAAGTTGGCCGTGGACGCGGCCACGTCGGGGATGCTGCCCCAGATGTCGCGCTGGCCGTCGCCGTCCGCGTCCACCGCATGGGCCAGGAACACCGAGGGCATGAACTGCGTGTGGCCCATGGCGCCCGCCCAGGAGCCCACCATGCGGTCGGCAGGGATGTGGTCCTGGTCCACGATGCGCAGCGCCGCCAGCAGCTCGCCCTGCGCCCAGGCGCGGCGGCGGCCGTCATAGGCCAGCGTGGCCAGCGCGTCCACGGTGCGGAAGCTGCCGAAGTTCTGGCCGTAGTTGCTCTCCAGCCCCCAGATGGCGGTGATGACCGGGGCCGGCACGCCATACCGGGCGGCTGAGGCGTCCAGCGCGCTGCGCTGCTCGGCCAGCTTGGCCTGGCCCTGGGCGATGCGCTGGGGCGAAGCGGCGCTGTCCAGGTAGGCCCAGGGCGGGCGCGTGAACTCGGGCTGGGCGCGGTCCAGTTCGACCACGCGCGGAAGCCATTGGGCCTTGCCGAGCACGTCGCGCACGGTGTCGGGGCGGATGCCCGCAGCCAATGCCTGGGCGGCGAACGCGGCGCGCCAGGCGGCGAAATCTTCGTGGTGCGTTTCTGCCGTGTTGTCTTTGTCTTGCAGCGGCCGTGCCGTGGCGCCGGGAGCGGTGGCCGAGGCGCAGCCTGCCAGGGTCAGCGCGGCAGCCAGCGGCCACAAAGTCTGGGCGCGCAGAATGTTGGTTCGTTGGTGCATGGCACCATTGTCCCGTGCGCCGGCGTGCCGGATGTGTCCGTGTGTTGCACTATGGATTTGATAGCTGCCAGCGCTTGATGGGTATGCGCTGGAGGCTGAAAACCATCCAAAACAGGTTACATTTGAAGGCTGTTCCCGCCCGCGCCCGCCATGCAACCACACACCTTCCTCTGGCACGACTACGAAACCTTCGGCGCCGACACGCGCCGCGACCGGCCCGCGCAGTTCGCCGCCATCCGCACCGATGCGGATCTGAACGAGATCGGCGAGCCGCTGATGCTCTATTGCCAGCCCGCCAACGACTACCTGCCCGACCCGCAGTCCTGCCTGATCACCGGCATCACGCCGCAGCTGTGCCTGGAAAAGGGCGTGCCCGAGCACCAGTTCGCCGCTCGCATCGAGGCCGAGTTCGCCCAGCCCGGCACCATCGGCGTGGGCTACAACACGATCCGCTTCGACGACGAGATCACGCGCTTCATGTTCTGGCGCAATCTGATCGACCCGTATGCGCGCGAATGGCAGAACCAGTGCGGGCGCTGGGACCTGCTGGACGTGGTGCGCATGACGTACGCTCTGCGACCCGACGGCATCCAGTGGCCGAAGAGGGAGGACGGCGCGCCCAGCTTCAAGCTGGAGCATCTGAGCAAAGCCAACGGCCTGCTGCACGAGGCCGCGCACGACGCGCTGTCGGACGTGCGCGCCACCATCGCCCTGGCGCGGCTCATCCGCCAGCACAACGCCAAGCTGTTCGACTTCGCGCTCAGCCTGCACAAGAAGGACCGCGTGGCAGCCGAGCTGCGCCTGCCCGCCACGGCCATCACGGCGCGGGCCTTTTTGCACGTCTCGGGCATGTTCCCCGCCGAGCGCGGCTGCCTGGCCGTGATGTGGCCGCTGGCCAGCCACCCGACGAACAAGAACGAGCTGATCGCCTGGGACCTCGCCCACGATCCCGCCGAGCTGGCGACGCTGGGGCCCGACGAGATCCGCCTGCGCCTGTTCAGCAAGGCCGACGCGCTGCCCGAGGGCGTGGCGCGCCTGCCCGTCAAGACCATCCACCTGAACAAGTCGCCCATGGTGGTGGGCAACGTGAATACGCTCACGCCCGCGCTGGCGCAGCGCTGGGGCATCGACCTGGCCCAGGCCGCGCAGCATGCCGAGGTGGCGCGCGCGCTACCCGACATGAGCGCCATCTGGCCGGCGGTGTTCGCGCGCCCGCCGGAGCCCGCGCCGGACGTGGACCAGGACCTGTATGGCGGTTTCGTGGGCAATGGCGACCGGCGCAAGCTCAACGACCTGCGCACGCTCAGCGGCGAAAGGCTGGCCCAGGTCCGTGCCGCGTTCGACGATCCGCGCCTTGCCGAGCTGCTGTGGCGCTACCGCGCGCGCAACTTCCCCGCAACGCTCTCATCCGAGGAGGCAGCGCGCTGGGAAGAACACCGCGCCGCCTGCCTGTTCGACGGGCAGGGCGGCTCGCGCACGGTGGAGCAGCTTTTCACGCAGATCGACGAACTCTCCGAGACCGCCGACGACGAGCGCACGCAGGACATCCTGGGTGCCCTCTACGATTACGCCGAACACATCGCTCCCGACCGCTGACATGACCACCACAGACCGCTTCACCACCCAGATCGTCCACGCCGACCGCCTGGGCGGCGCCGCGCACGGCGCCATCCACAAGCCCATCCACACCTCCGTGCAGTATGGCTACGAGAAGGTCGAGGACCTGATCGCCGTCTTCCAGGGCACGGCCAAGGGCGGCTTCAACTACGCGCGCCAGGGAACGCCGACCACGGCGGCGCTGGAAGCCAAGGTCACGCAGATGGAAGGCGGGCTGGGCACCATCGCCTTCGCCACGGGCATGGCGGGCATCTGCGCCACCTTTCTCACGCTGCTCAAGGCGGGCGACCACCTCGTGTCCAGCCAATTCGTGTTCGGTAACACCAACAGCGTGTTCGGCACGCTGGCGGACCTGGGCGTGGAGATCACCACGGTGGACGCGACGGACACCGCCCAGGTGGCGGCGGCGCTGCGGCCCAACACGCGCATGGTGTTCGTCGAGACCATCGCCAACCCCGGCACGCAGATCCCCGACCTGGAGGGCATCGGCGCGCTGTGCCGGCAGCACGGCCTGCTCTACGTGGTGGACAACACCGTCGCCTCGCCCTACCTGTTCAAGGCCGCCAGCGTGGGCGCCGGGCTGGTCGTCAATTCGCTCACCAAGAGCATCGGCGGGCATGGCGACGCCCTGGGCGGCAGCGTCACGGACACGGGCCTGTTCGACTGGAGCGGCTACCCCAACATCTTCGCCGCCTACCGCAAGGGCGACCCCAAGGGCTGGGGCCTGCAGCAGATCCGCAAGAAGGGCCTGCGCGACATGGGCGGCGCGCTGTCGTCGCACGCCGCCCACCAGCTCGCCCTGGGCGCGGAGACGCTGGCGCTGCGCATGGACCGCACCAGCGCCACCGCGCTGGCGCTGGCGCAGTGGCTGGAGCAGCACCCCGCCGTCTCGCGCGTGCTCTACCCCATGCTGCCTTCGCACCCGCAGCACGCCATCGCGCAAAAGCATTTCAAGGCGGGGTCGTGGCTGCTGTCGTTCGAACTGCGCGACCCCGGCCAATGTCTGCCCGTGTGCAACCGCCTGCGCCTGCCCATCAAGGCCACGGGGCTGGCGGACACGCGCACGCTGATCATCCCGGTGGCGCACACCATCTTCTGGGAGGCCGGCGCGGCCGTGCGCGCGGCCATGGGCATGGGGGACAGCATGATCCGCCTGTCCGTGGGGCTGGAAGACGCCGAGGATTTGCTCGCCGACTTCGAGCAGGCCCTGGCCTGATCACTTCTCCGGTGGCAGCGCGGGCAGCGCCGCCAGGTGCTGCCCCGCCTTGTAGCCCTGTTCCACGGCGCGGCGCAGGTCGCTGAGCTGGGCCAGCCAGTCCACCGCCGCCGCCACGTCCACCGCGCCGCCCGCGCCCGCCTGCAGCAGCGCGGCCTTGGCGGTCTGGTAGCGGTCCTCGAAGGCGTTGCGTGCCTCCTCGGCCAGCCAGGGGCCGCTCGCATCGTCCGCGTTGAAGAAATCCAAAGCCGCCGCGAACACCGGCGCCGCGTGGGCCAGCAGGGCATCGTGCATGCCCTCGTCCGGCGGGCGCAGCGCGTGCACGGCCTGCTGGCCCACGTGGTGCATCACGCGCGCCAGGGTGTCGAAATAGGTGGCGATGCGCAGCAGCTCGGGCAGCTGGCGCGCCACGTCCTGCGGCATGGGCTGGCGGCTCACGTCGCTGACGAAGGCGCCGATCTGGTCCTGCAGCTGCTCCACCGTCTGCAGCTGGCGCGCCAGCCGCGCGTCGGACGGCGGCGCGGCCGCCGGCCAGGGCAGGGCGAGCGGGTTCAGGCGCGCCGCGTCCGCCGCCAGCCGCAGCGCGCAATGGCCCAGGTGGGCCAGCTCGCGACGCAGCGCCTGCAGGGCCAGCTCGGGCACGGCGGCCACGTTGTGGTCCAGGTAGCGGGCGCGGGCGGCGTCTTCTTCCGCAGAGCGGAAGCGCGCGAGCAGAAAGCGCACCAGCGGCCCCGACAGCGGCCACATCAGCAGCACGCCCAGCACGTTGAACGTGGTGTGGAACAGCACGAGCTGCGTCACCACGTCGCCGCTGCCGGTCAGCCACACGCCCAGCGCGTGGATCAGCCGCAGCAGCGGCGACAGCAGCGCCATGGCTACCACGGCGGTCACCACGTTGAACAGCACGTGCGCCGCCGCCAGCCGGCGCGCGTTGGACGTGGCGCCGATGGCCGCCAGGATGCCCGTGAGCGTGGTGCCCACGTTGGCCCCGATCACCATGGCTGCGCCCGCCTCCACGGGCAGCATGCCGCCCGCCACGGCCGTGAGCACCAGCGTGAGCGTGGCCGACGAGGCCTGCAGCACGATGGTGAGCAGCAGGCCCACCACCACGGCCAGCACCACGCTGGTCCCGTCGCTGCCCAGCTGCGGCAGCGCCTGCGGGCCCAGGCCCTCGAAGCCGTCCTTGAGCAGGTCGATGCCCAGGAACAGCACGCCGAAGCCCGCCAGCGACGTGCCCAAGGCGCCGCGCCGCGTGCCCGCGCCCGTGAGCTTAAGCGCCATGCCCACGCCGATGAAGGGCAGGGCGAAGGCATCGATCTTGAAGTTGAAGCCGATGGCCGCCACCAGCCAGCCCGTGACGGACGAGCCCACATTGGAGCCGAACACCACCCACAGCGCCGAGGTGAAGGACAGCAGCCCGGCGTTGACGAAGCCGATGGCCGCCACCGTCATGGCGGTGGACGACTGCACCAGCGCCGTAAGCAGCACGCCCGTGGCCAGGCCGTGCAGGCGCGTGCGCGTCCAGGCGGCCAGGATGCGTTCCAGCGCCCGGCCCGCCGCCACCTTGAGGCCGTCGGTGAGCATGGTCATGCCCAGCAGGAACAGGCCGATGCCGCCCAGCAGCGTGGCGCCAAGAAGAAGGGGAGAGGTGGAGGGCATGGAAGCGGATGCTATCAAAAAACGAGCTGCTGGCGCTTGATGGACGGGCGCTAGGAGTCTGTCGGACTTGGGCATGGCCCTGCATTGTGCGAAAGCGGGCGCAGGCTAGGCGCCCAGCGCAAGCTGCACTGGTGTGCAGCGAGCATGGGCAACAACGCCTGCGGTCGCTTTCGCACAACCCTTCGGGCCGCCGCCTGGGGCTGCCAGGCGGTGTTGCCGCCTCGTTGTGTGGCCCGCGACACGGCCTCGACCGCGCCTTGCCTGGCAGCCCCAGGCGGCGGTGCAGGGCCATGCCCAAGCCCGACAGACTCCTGGAGGCCATTTTGTTATGAAGTCACCTGCATTTGCCACAATGGCGCCCATGTCCTCACCGCAGCAGACCCCCGCCGCCATCGGCAAGTACCGCATCGAACGCGAGCTGGGCCGTGGCGCCAGCGGCATCGTGTACCTGGGCCTGGACGGCTTCCGGGGGCGCAAGGTGGCCATCAAGCAGACGCACGCGCACCTGCTCAAGGTGCCCGAGCAGGCCGAGCGCTACCGCAAGCTGCTGCGCAACGAAGCCGCGCTCTCGGGCCGGCTGCGCCACCCCAACATCGTGCGCCTGCTCGACGCCGACGAAGAGGCGCTGCCCCCGTACCTGGTGCTCGAATACGTGGACGGCCAGCCCCTGGCCGCCCATGCCACGCCCGATACGCTGCTGCCCGTACCCCAGGTGCTGGACATCGCCTTCAAGTGCTGCAACGCGCTCGAGTACGCCTACCGCGAAGGGCTGGTGCACCGGGACATCAAGCCCGCCAACCTGATGCTGGCGGCGGACGGCGACGTCAAGCTCACGGACTTCGGCGCGGCGCTGTCGCTGCGCAGCGACGCCACGCAGCTGTCGGGCCTGGTGGGCTCGCCCTCGTACATGTCGCCCGAGCAGGTGCGCGAGCAGGACCTCACGCACCACAGTGACATGTTCTCGCTGGCCGTGGTGGTGTACGAGCTGCTCACGGGCCGCCGCCCCTTCGATGGCGACACCGACTTCGCCACCCTCTACAAGATTAGCAACGAGGCGCCCACGCCGCCCAGCCTGCTGCGCGCCTCGCTGCCCGCGCACGTGGACGAGGTGCTGCTGCGCGCCCTGGCCAAGCAGCCGGCCGACCGGTTCGCCACCTGGCAGGACTTCGCCCAGGCCCTGCTGGCCGCCCACCGGGAACTGCCGCGCCAGCGCTCGCAGGACACCGAGGCCGAGCGCTTCGCGCGCCTGCGCGCGCTGCCGTTCTTCGCCGACTTCCACGACGTGGCGCTGTGGGAGCTGATGCGCCTGGGCAACTGGCGCCGCCTGGAACGCGGCACCGTGCTGATGCGCGAGAACACGCCGGGCGACTCGTTCTGCATCCTCATCGAAGGGCAGGTGGCCGTCAGCCGCCAGGGCTGGAACCTCAGCACCCTGGGCCCGGGCGTCACCCTGGGCGAGATGACCTACCTGCGCCCCGAGGACAAGATGCGCACCGCCACGGCCGTGGCCGAGACCGAGGTGCTGGTGCTCAAGGTGCGCAACCCGGCGCTCAGCGGCGCCTCGGAAGACCTGCAGTCGCGCTTCGACAAGGCCTTCATCAAGCTGCTGGTGGGGCGGTTGATAGCCACCAACGAGCAGCTGGCCGAGTGGGAACTGGTCGCGGCACCGGGCGGCGGCGACTGACGCGCGACCCGCGCAGCCGCGGGATTCCCCCGGGCTGGACAATATTAATGAGAATCACTACCATTTAATGGCCTGAGTACGCCACCTTCGTCCAACGCAAAGGGCTTCCTTCCCCAGGAGCATTGCCATGGAACCGGGCGCACTCGCCAGTCCCCACCCACTTTCCGCGACCCCGCTGGAGCCCGCCACGCTGGCGCGGTGGGAGCACGCCATGCGCAGCGCCCGGGCCGCGCGCGAGCTGGGCCAGCTGCGGCTGGCCGCCGCCTGCCAGCACCAGGCGCTGGCGCTGTCCCTGCGCCTGCTGGAGCAGGCCCCGCCGCCCGGCCGGGAGGACGACTGCATGGCCGCCCTGGTCGTCTCCCACCTGAACCTGGCCGACCTGCAGGTGCAGGCCGCGGCCCTGGACGATGCCGCGCAGCTGCTGTGCCGCGCCCACGCCCTGTTGCTGGGCCTGATGGCCGACGCGCGCCACGGCACGCCGCTGCGGCAGGCCGCCTGGCGCCACAGCCGCGAAACCCATGCCGCGCTGCTGCTGCACCTGCGCGCCCACGGCCCGCACCCAGCCATCACCAGGACCCTGGCCGCCGCGCAGGAGGCGCACACGGCAGGCCTCCCGCACTGAAACCCCGTTTTCCCCACCCTTACCAAAGGAACCCATGCCCTACACGCTGCCCGCCTTGCCCTATGCCTACGACGCGCTGGAGCCCCACATCGACGCCCAGACGATGGAGATCCACCACACCAAGCACCACCAGACCTACATCAACAACCTGAACGCCGCGTTGGAGGGCACGCCGCACGCCGGCCTGCCCATCGACGAGCTGGTGGCGCGGCTGGTGTTGCTGCCCGAGAACCTGCAGGGCCCTGTGCGCAACAACGGCGGGGGCCATGCCAACCACTCGCTGTTCTGGACTGTGATGTCGCCCCAGGGCGGCGGCCAGCCGCAGGGCGATCTGGCGCGCGCCATCGACACGGACCTGGGCGGCTTCGATGCCTTCAAGGAGGCCTTCACCAAGGCCGCGCTGACCCGCTTCGGCAGCGGCTGGGCCTGGCTCTGCGTGGACAAGGCCGGCCGGCTGGTGGTGGAGAGCACCGGCAACCAGGACAGCCCCCTGATGGCCGGCCCGATGTCGGGCCACACGCCCATCCTGGGCCTGGACGTGTGGGAACACGCCTACTACCTGAAGTACCAGAACCGGCGCCCTGAATACATCGCCGCGTTCTACAACGTGATCGATTGGGCCGAAGTCGCGCGCCGCTATGCCCAAGCGCGCGCCTGAACTCCGTCAATGACCGCAGGAGCCGCCATGCAGATTCCTCCCCCCGCACCCGACAACGCCCTGGCCCCCGCGCCGCTGCGCTGGCGCCAGCGCATCGGGCTGGCCCTCATGCTGCTGGGCATCGTGGCGGCCACGGCGCAGGCCTGGCAGTGGATCGCGGGCCAGCCCGTGGTGCTGGATGCGCTCTGGGGCGGGCTGGCGGCGGCCCTGGCCACGGCGCTGGGCACGGTGCCGGTGATGCTGTCGCAGCGCCTGTCCGAGCGTGCGCAGGACACGCTGTTCGGCTTCGGCGCCGGCGTGATGCTGGCGGCCTGCTCGTTCTCGCTCATCATCCCCGGCATCCATGCCGCGCGGGCGGGCGGGGCGGGCGCCTGGGCGGCGGGTGGTTCCGTGGGCGCGGCCATTCTGCTGGGCGCGCTGGTGCTGCTGCTGATGGAGCGCCTGCTGCCGCACGAGCATTTCATCAAGGGCGTGGAGGGCGGGCACGCCTCGCGCACGCTGCGGCGCACCTGGCTGTTCGTGTTCGCCATCGGCCTGCACAACCTGCCCGAGGGGCTGGCCATCGGCGTGGCCTACGCGGGCGGGGACGCCCTGCGCGCCAGCGCCCTGGCCACGGGCATCGCCATCCAGGACGTGCCCGAGGGCCTGGTGGTGGCCGTGGCGCTGCTCGCCGCGGGCTACCGGCGCACCCTGGCCGTGGGGCTGGGCATGGCCTCGGGCCTGGTCGAGCCCGTGGGCGCGGTGCTGGGGGCGGCCGTGGTCAGCACCTCGGCCAGCCTGCTGCCCTGGGGGCTGGGCTTCGCGGCCGGCGCCATGCTGTTCGTGATCAGCCACGAGATCATTCCCGAATCCCACCGCAAGGGCCACGAGGCCTGGGCCACGGGCGGGCTCATGCTGGGCTTCGTCATCATGATGCTGCTCGATACCGCGCTGGGGTGATGCTTCTGATTCGATAGCTGCCAGCGCTTGCCAGATAAGCGCTGGAGGCCGATTTCATCCAAAGAACTGATAGCACACGGCGATGGCCGCCACCACGCCGGCCAGCTCGGCCAGCAGCGCGCAGCCCACCGCATGGCGCGTGCGCTGGATGCCCACGGCGCCGAAGTACACGGCCAGCACGTAGAAGGTGGTCTCGGTGCTGCCCTGGATGGTGGCGGCTGCCAGCGCGGCGAAGCTGTCCACGCCCTGGGTCTGCATGGTCTCGATGAGCATGGCCCGCGCCGCGCTGCCCGAGAAGGGCTTGACCAGCGCCGTGGGCAGGGCATCGACAAAGCGCGCATCCGCGTCCAGCGCCTGCACGCACCAGCGGATGCCGTCCAGCACGTAGCCCAGCGCGCCCGAGGCGCGGAACACGCCCACCGCGCACAGCATGGCCACCAGGTAGGGCAGCAGGCCCTTGGCCACGTCGAAGCCCTCGCGGGCGCCTTCAATGAAGGCCTCGTACACGGGCACCTTGCGCCAGGCGCCCGCCACCACGAACAACACCACCAGCCCGAACAGCGTGAGGTTGCCCAGCAGTGACGAGAGCTGCGCCAGCGCCGCTGCGCTCAGCGTGGTGAGCAGCGCCATGAAGCCGCCCAGCCCCAGCGCCACGGGCAGCAGGTAGGCCAGCACCACGGGGCTGAACAAGGGCAGGCGCTGCACCAGGGCCACGCTGAGCAGCCCTGCCAGCGTGGAGGCGGACGTCGCCAGCAGGATGGGCAGGAAGACCAGGGTCGGGTCCGCCGCGCCCTGCTGCATGCGGTACATGAAGATGGTCACCGGCAGCAGCGTGAGCGACGAGGCGTTGAGCACCAGGAACAGGATCTGCGCGTTGGTGGCGGTTTCGGGCGCGGGGTTCAGCTCCTGCAGCGCGCGCATGGCCTTCAGGCCCATGGGCGTGGCCGCGTTGTCCAGGCCCAGCGCATTGGCCGCGAAGTTCAGCGTCATCAGCCCCAGCGCCGGGTGGCCGCGGGGCACGCCGGGCATCAGCCGGGCGAACAGCGGCGCCAGCCAGCGCGCCAGCGCATCCACGATGCCGGCCTTCTCGGCGATGCGCAGAAAGCCCAGCCACAGCGTCAGCGTGCCGAACAGCAGCACCATCACCTCGACCGAGAGCTTGGCCATGCCGAACAGGGCCTCGACCATGGCCGCGAAGATCTGCGCATTGCCGCCCACCAGCCATTGGGCGAGGGCGGCCACGGCGGCAATGACGAAAAAGCCCAGCCACAGGGCGTTGAGCATCGGGAGTCCTCTTCTCTTGGGTTGGTTTTGCGGGTGCGTGGTACTCTATAGGGTTTTGTTCGGCGGCCGTTCGGCCCGTCGCAACGCATATCAGGTTCTTACACCCAAGAAAGAGATTCCAACATGGGCGCGCAGTGGAAAGCAAAAGGCAAGGCCCTGGTGGCCGACGCCAAGGGCAAGCTGTTTGGCAAGCTGGTCAAGGAAATCACCGTGGCCGCGCGCGGCGGCCCCGACCCGGCCAGCAACGCGCGCCTGCGCCTGGTGGTGGAGCAGGCCCGCAAGGCCTCCATGCCCAAGGACACGCTGGAGCGCGCCATCAAGAAGGGCTCGGGCACCGGCGCCGATGCCATCAACTACGAGCGCGTGATCTACGAAGGCTTCGCGCCGCACCAGGTGGCCGTCATGGTCGAGTGCCTGACCGACAACGTGAACCGCACCGCGCCCGAGATGCGCGTGCTCTTTCGCAAGGGCCAGCTCGGCACCTCGGGCTCGGTGGCGTGGGACTTCAACCACGTCGGCATGATCGAGGCCGAGCCTGCCCAGGCTGGGGCCGATGCCGAACTGGCCGCGATTGAAGCCGGTGCGCAGGACTTTGAAGCGGGCGACGAAGAGGGCACCACCACCTTCTGGACCGACCCCACGGACTTGGATCTGGTCAGCCGCGCGCTGCCCGCCCACGGCTTTACCGTGCTGTCGGCCAAGCTGGGCTACAAGCCCAAGAACCCCGTGAACCCCGCCAACCTGACGGCAGAGCAGTTGGAGGAGGTCGAGAACTTCCTGGCTGCCATCGATTCCAACGACGACGTGCAGAACGTGTTCGTCAGCCTGGGATGAGGCGACACCCCCCTGAGGCCCTGCGGGCCTTCCCCCCGCTCTCGCAGTGCTGCGCACTGCGGGCAGGGGGACGCAGCCAGCACGGCGGGGCGGCCCTTGCGCGGCTGCCCTCGCTGGGGCAGCGCCAGTTTCGTGCGTTGCGGGTGGCGCGTAGCGTTATGGACAACTGAGATGAGCGCCGCAACCGCAGACCACTACGCCGCCCTGGACGTGGCCCCCAGCGCCCCGCTGGCCGACATCAAGAAGGCCTACCGCCAGAAGGCCGCGTTCTACCACCCCGACCGCAACGATGCACCCGATGCGGCCCGGCGCTTCCAGGCCGTGCAGAAGGCCTACGAAGTGCTGTCCGACGAGGCCGCCCGGCAGGCCTACGACGACAACCGCCGCCGCAATCTGCTGGACGACCCGCTGCAGACCGCGCAAGAGATCTGGAACACATACGCCCAAGGCATTCTTTCCCCGCAATGAAGCTTTCTCCCTACTTCCATGACCTGCGCTCGGCCTACCAGGCCGAGCTGGACGACCTGCTTTCCGACTCCGAAGGCAAGGACGTGTTGCGCCGCCGCCTGGCCGAAAAGCGCGGCGAGATCGCCTTCCTGGCCAAGATGATCGAGCTGGCCCCCGAGATGGTGGCCCCTGTGTTCCACGGCGCCTTCCGCTTTGCCCAGCCCGCCGCCGTGCAGCACCTGCTGGCTCTGCCGCAAGAGGCCGTGCCCGGCTGGCAAGACCTGGCCCACGCCGTCACGCTGGAGCCCTGGGCGCAAAGCCTGGCGCAAACCGTGTTGCGCGAACCCCAGGGCGCGCGCTTCATGACGGTGGCTGCCGTGCTCGAATACCTGCACCTGCACGCCCGCATGGCGCCCGACGCCCATGTGCCCGACGAGCCGCAGGAAGACGCAGCCGAGCACGACGACGATTACAACGCCCTGAGCGCGGACGACGCCGTGGAGGCGCAAAGCGATCATGACCGCGAAGAAGCGGGTTCTGAATGGCTGGCCGAAGCAGGTTTTGACCGGAAAGATTGACCGAACATGAGCCGTAGCCACCTCGCCCTCATCGAAAAAACCACCAGTCTCATCGCCGCCGGCGACATCGTGGGCGCCGAATCCGCACTGGCCGACCTGGCCGACACCGATGGCGACGGCGCGCTGATGGTGGTGCTGGACCAGCTCGCGCCCAAGGACATCCTGGCCGTGATGCGCGAGTACGACGACTCCAAGGCCTCGGTGGTCAACCTGCTCGTCACGCCCGAGCAGTTCGCGCGCGCCATGGTGCTGGAGAAGCAGTACAAGGACCTCACCCACACGCACCTGCGCAACATGGTCAACGCCGTGGTCTTCCGCGACGACGCCGACCCGGTGGAGTTCCTTACCGCCATCGGCGACCTGGAAGGCGGCGCCGAGGCCCTGGCCAACTACTTCGCCGAGAAGTGGAGCCGCGTGGAGGCCTTTGCCCGCACCGGCAGCTTCGACGCCACCGAGGACTACGGCCCCACGCTCAGCGACGACGAGCTGCTGGCTTCCGGCTACGTGCAGCCCCGCGTGGAGCTGGACGAGGTGGCCGACCGCGACTGGATGCAGATGGCCTGGCTGCTGCGCTACGAGTGCCGCGACCTGTTCATCGAAATGCTGCTGGTGCTGCGCGCCAAGGCCCGCGCCCACGACATGGGCCTGGACGACGCGGAGGAGCCGGCGGAAGAGGGCGACGGCAAGTTCGAGACCAGCGAGACCGACCGTGGCAAGGCCACGCCCGCCGCGCGCACGTCCGACGAAGAATCCGCGATCTGATGGCGTCCCCAAGCTCGGCGCTGCAGTTGCACGACGTCCGCCCGTTCTTCGGCCGGGCCCTGGCCCACGGTGTGCAGCGCGGCATCATCGACGCGGCGCGGCTGGCGGCGATCCACGCCGATGCGCCCAAGGGCATGGTGCAGATCGCGCGCTACTTCGGCAGCGAATTCCTGCGGCCCGAGCTGGAGAAGGCGCGCGACCGCATGGTCAACCTCATCAGCCTGTACCTGCTGGAGACCACTGGCGGCGACCTGGACCAGGCCGCCATCTCGCTGCGCGGCCGCTCGTTCCTCTCGCATTCCAAGGGCGGCTCCGACATGCTGCGGCGCCTGATCGCCCTGCCTGAAAGCAGCAACTTCGGCCTGGCCGCGCACGGCGATGCCGAGGTGCCGATGCTGGCCCTGTGGTCGCTGCGCAGCCATGCCGACTACCGCGCCGAGCTCGCGCGCCGCACGCGCATCGCCGAGGCCATGGCCGCCGCCGAATGGCTGGCCGAGCGCTACGGCCTGGACACCGACGAGCTGGAATCCGCAGGCGCCGATGCCGAGGCGGTCGTCCGCACTGGCCTGCTCCTGCAGCCCCTGGGCCTGCCGGACGACGAATGGCCCACCGTGCCCGCCCTGGAAAAGCGCATCACGGCGCTGCGCAAGAAAAAGACCGCGCCTCCTGCGCAATTGCGCCTGCCGCCCGGCCTTCAGGGCGGCGGCATGGGCCTGCAGGAGGCGGTGCAGGCCCATGCCGCCGCCGTGCTGGCCGACCTACCCCGGCTGCTCGACCCCGCCGCCCCGCTGCGCACCTTGCTGCGCCCCATGGGCAGCTTCCGTGCGCGCTACTTCCTTCTGGACGACCCCCTGGCCGAGGTGGACGGCTATCTCCGCGATCTGGACGGGCTGGAAGACGGGGAGGGCGCCGAGCCGCCCCGGCCCGCCAGCAAGACCTGGGCGAAGGTGGTGCAGGGCCATGACGACGAGCATTCGCTGCTCACGCTCTTCCTGTGCCTTGCGGCCGGCGCTCCCCGCAAGACGCTGTTGACCGAGAAGGCCGCCGCCAGCCTGGTGCGCAAGGTCCGCAAGTCGGGCTGGCAGCCCGCGCTGGCCGCCGCGTTCATCCAGGACCATGCCGCTGGCGTGAACCAGCAGGGCTACCTCGCCCTGTGGAACGGCTTCGTGCAGGAGGCCGAGAAGACGCTGCTCAGCGACATGGACTACCAGATGCACGACGCCCTGGCGCTGCTGCGCCGGGAATGCAGTGTGGCGGGCGGGTAACAGGCCGCCTGAACTCCGCGGGGCGGCGGAGTTTTTTTCATTAACATGCCAGGGAACTGACGAGCCCATCGAGCCTTCCCGTGCACAGTCCCACCCTCGTCATCGTTTCGGCCCTCCTGGCCGCGCTGATCACCACCGTGCTCTACGCCGTGTGGTACTTCAACAAGAACATCCCGGGCCTGGGCCTGTGGACCCTGTCGTTCCTGGGCGGCTCCGTGGCCTGCACCAGCCTGGTGGCGCGCAATTACCTGCCCGAGGTGCTGTCGGTGGCGCTGGCGCAGGGCTGCATGGCCGTGGTGGCCTACACCTGCCTGCTGGGCGGCCGCGCCTACATGGGGCGCCCGCCCTGGCGCCACGGCTATGCGGCGGCCATCATTCTGGCGCTGCTGCTGGTGTCGGCGTACTTCACGGCCGTGGAGCCGCGCCCCGGTGTCCGCTTCGTGCTCGCGGGGGTGTTCGTGGGGCCGTGCTTCTTGCTCACCGCCCACACCCTGGCGCGGGGCGGCTTCCGGCAGGCGCCGGTGCGCTACCTGGTGGCGGGCGCGATGGGCGCGCACGGGCTGTTCGCGCTGCTGCGGCCCTTCCTGTTCAAGCTGGCGGTGCCCGCCGAGGGGCAGGCGCCGGACAACCACCTGCTGGAGCTGGTGCCCCAGATCGTGATGCTCGAAGGCACCCTGGCGCTGGTGCTGATCGGCTTCGGCGCGCTGATGCTGGCCCACGAATACACCACGCGCGAGCTGCGCCACCTGGCCGAGGTGGACGCGCTCACGGGCGTGTTCAACCGGCGGGCCTTCCTGACGTTGCTGGACAAGGCCATCAGCGGCGCGCAGCGCACGCAGACGCCGCTGCCCGTGCTGGTGATCGACCTGGACCACTTCAAGAAGGTCAATGACACCTGGGGCCACCGCAGCGGCGACGACGTGCTGCGCCACTTCGTGCTGCTGGCCAGCCGCTGCCTGCGCAAGGAAGACGTGATGGGCCGGCTGGGCGGCGAGGAGTTCGCCATCTTCGTGCCCCACGCGGACGCGGCGGGCGCCGCCGCCGTGGCCGAGCGCCTGCGGGCGCTGGTGGAGACGCAGCCCGTGGAGCCCGCTGCGGGCCGCGACATCCGCATCACGGTGAGCATCGGCGTGGCGCTGTGCGCGGGCGGCCATTCGAGCGAGTCGGTACTGCAGCGCGCCGACGAGGCCATGTACCTGGCCAAGCAGCGGGGACGCAACCGGGTCGCGGTGCTGCTGGCCGGGGCCTGAGAACCTGTTCACGCTCTTGTGTCGCCTCCCCGACCTTCGCGCGGGCGGGCCGCATCCACAATCGCGCTTTCTTCCGAATCTCCCCACAGAACAAGCAGACGCATGGCAGCGCAGACCCCAACCTCCGGCTTTTCGCGCCGGGCCTTCCTGACCTGGGGCGCCCGGGGCGGCGTGGTGGCGGCCGGGGTGGGCTACTGGCTGGTGCAGCCAGACCACGACCGCAAGCTGGTCTTCGCCACCCTGGGCGAGGCGATGCGCGAGGTGGAGCGCCTGAGCGCTGCGCCCGTGCGCCCGCTGGCCCCGGCCACCGCGTGGAACTGGCAGCAGACGCTGGAGCACTGCGCGCAGAGCATCGAGTATTCGCTGCAGGGCTTTCCGCAGCCGAAGTCCGCGCTGTTCCAGGCCGTGCTGGGCGCGCCGGCGTTCCAGGTGTTCGCCTGGCGCGGCCGCATGCGCCACGACCTGGCCGAGCCCATCCCCGGCGCGCCCGCGCTCGACACCCTGGCGCCCGATGCCTCCGCCGCGCTGGCCCGGCTGCGCGGGGCGGTGCAGGTCTTCACGGCCCACGCGGGGACGCTGCAGCCGCACTTCGCCTATGGGGCGCTGGACAAGGCGCAGTACGAACAGGCGCATGCCATGCACCTGGCCAACCACCTGTCCGCCTTCGATATTCAAAAATGATAGCTGCTAGCGCTTGATGGATAAGCGCTAGAGGCCATTTTGACTCATATTTTCCCCAGCAGGTCCGTGCTGGCGGGCCGGCCGGGCAGGTGCAGCGCCGCCACGGGCGCTGGGCTGTGCGCCACTTGGCGCCCGCGCCGCCACACGCCCAGGCGCGCGGCGCGCAGGCGGATCGCTTCCACCGGGCTGCGCGCGTGCAGCAGCACGAAGTCCGCATGGCAGCCGGGGGCGATGCCGTAGCCTTCCAGGCCCAGCAGCCGGGCGGGGTTCACGGTGACGGCGTCGAAGCACTGGCGCATGGCCTGCTGGCCCGTCATCTGCGCCACGTGCAGGCCCATGTGGGCGGCCTCCAGCATGTCGGCGCTGCCGCCGCCGTACCACGGGTCCATCACGCAGTCGTGGCCGAAGGCGACGGTCAGGCCCGCCGCCATCAGCTCGGGCACGCGCGTCATGCCGCGGCGCTTGGGGTAGCTGTCGTGCCGGCCCTGCAGGGTGATGTTGATGAGGGGGTTGGCCACCACGCCGAGCTGCGCCTCGGCCATCAGCGGGATGAGCTTGCTCACGTAGTAGTTGTCCATGCTGTGCATGGACGTGAGGTGCGAGCCCGCCACGCGGCCGTGCAGGCCCAGGCGCTGGGTGTGGTAGGCCAGCGTCTCGACGTGGCGCGACTGCGGGTCGTCGCTTTCGTCGCAGTGCATGTCCACGCGCTTGCCCCGTTCGGCCGCCAGTTCGCACAGGATGCGGACGCTCTCGGTGCCGTCGGCATAGGTGCGCTCGAAGTGCGGGATGCCGCCCACCACGTCCACGCCCAGGTCCAGCGCGCGCCGCAGGCTGTCCAGCCCGCCCGGGGCGCGCAGCACGCCGTCCTGCGGGAAGGCCACCAGCTGCAGGTCCAGGTACGGCGCCACGCGCTGCTTGACGTGAAGCAGGGCCTGCACCGTCAGCAGGCTGGGGTCGCTGGTGTCCACGTGCGAGCGGATGGCCAGCAGCCCGCGCGCCACGGCCCAGTCGCAGTAGCGCAGGGCGCGCTCCACGATGGCATCGTGCGTGAGCGTGGGTTTCAGCTCGCCCCACAGCGCGATGCCTTCGAGCAGCGTGCCGCTGTCGTTCACGCGCGGCTGGCCGTAGCTCAGCGTGGAGTCCATGTGGAAATGCGCGTCCACGAACGGCGGGCTGACCAGCAGGCCGCCGGCGTCCACCGTCTCGTGTGCGGGCGCCTGCAGGCCTTCGGCCACTTCGGTGATGCGGCCGTCCTGCACGGCGATGGAGATGTCGCGGCGCCCGTCGGGCAGGGTGGCGTGGGTGATGAGCAGGTCGAGCATGGGGTTCGTGGTGCGGAGTCGGGGTGGTTGTCTGTGCGGGCCTTCAGTTCCAGCGGATCTGCACCTGCCAGCCGGTGGCCGCGAACAGCGGCTTCAGGGCTTCCTCGGCATGGGTCCGGGCCGTGGCGAGCGTGCCGGCGGACTGGCAGCTGCGCTCCATGTCCTGCTGCGCGCGCTGCAGCGCCGCATCGATGGCCTGGGTGCGGTTGGCGGAGCCAGGAATCAGCGGCTCGATGCCCGTGCCCTGGACGGCGTAGAAATAGGAGCCGCCCTGGTCCCGCGGGCCGTGGTCGACCCGCGCGGAGACCGTGGCGGGCGCCGGTAGCCGCAGCACGGCGGTGCGCGCGGCCGGGTCCACGGTCTCGTAGCGGGCCTGGCGCATGTCGGTGCCCACCAGGCACTCGCCCCGGGCCACCAGCAGCACCTGGGTGCCGCCCAGGCGCAGCTCCCACTGCGTCCAGGGAATGCCCTGCGTCAGCTGCTGCGTGAACTCGATGACATTGGCGTAGCGCACCTTGAGCGACACGAGGTGCCCCATGCCCTCCAGCGCCACCAGCGCGGGCGCCGCCGCTGGCGCGGCGGGCTGGCGCACCGCCCACCACGTGCCCGCGGCCCCCGCTGCGGCGGCGGCAGCCACGGCGAGAAGAGTGCGCAGGGTGGTGGTGCCCATGGTCCGTATCCTTGTCAGGCACCGTGCCGGCGGTAGCCGGCCAGCAGCGCCGCCAGCACGGCCATGCCCGCAGCGCAGCCGCGGTGGAGCCAGCGCAGCCCGCCCTGCGACAGCCAGCGCACCGCCTGCCAGCCCGCGGCGGCGTAGGCCACCATGACGAGGGTGTCCAGCCCCACGAACAGCGAGCCCAGCACCGCGTACTGCACGGCCTGCGGCCGGGCCGGGTCCACGAACTGCGGCAGAAAGGCGGCGAAGAACAGCAGCGTCTTGGGGTTGGACAGCGCCACGCCCAGGCTGCGCACGAAGGCCGCACGGCCCTGCGCTTGCCGCTGCGGCGCATGCGCCAGCGCGGCGCGCAGGTCCAGCGGCGGGCTGCGCCACAACTGCACCGCCAGCCACAGCAGGTACAGCACGCCCGCGATGCGCACGGCGTTGAACAGCGTGGCCGAGGCATTGAGCAGCGAGCCCAGGCCCACGGCCACCACGGCGATCAGGATGCCGGCCCCCAGACCCGCGCCCGCCATGCCCCAGACCGCGCGGCGCATGCCGCCCGCCATGCCGTTGGACAGCGCGAGCAGCATGGTGGGCCCGGGAATGACGGCCAGCGCCAGCGCGGCGGCGGCAAAGACGAGCAGGGTTTGGAATGTCGGCATATCAGTTTTCCATGGCGCCGCGTGCCGCCCACAGCCTGTGAAACTGGCGCGGCCCAATCCCAGCGGACGCCGTGGAACGGGCTTGGCCCGGCCACTGGCGTCGTCTCCCTGCCCGCAGCGCGCAGCGCTGCGAGAGCGGGGGGAAGCGGCGCAACTGCTCAGGGGGGTGTTGTTTCATCTCAGCGTTCTCCCTTGCGGTAGGGTTTCATCAGCGCTTGTGGGTACGCCGCCTTGCGTGCCACCAGTACCAGCGCCAGGATGGACAGCAGATAGGGCAGCATCAAGTAGACCTGATACGGCAGCCACGCGCCGCCCGCCTGCTGCAGCCGCAACTGCAGCGCGTCGAAAAAGGCGAACAGCAGCGCGCCCAACAGCGCCTTGCCGGGCCGCCAGGATGCGAACACCACCAGCGCCACGCAGATCCAGCCGCGTCCGTTCACCATGTTGAAGTAGAAGGCGTTGAACGCGGACAGCGTGAGGAACGCGCCCGCCACACCCATCAGCGCCGACCCGGCCACGATGGCGCCCGTGCGCGTGGCGGTGACTGAGATGCCTTGGCCCTCGGCCGCCTGCGGGTTCTCGCCCACCATGCGCACCGCTAGCCCCAGCGGCGTGCGCAGCAGCACCCAGGCCAAGAGCGGCACCAGCAGCAGCGCCAGCAGGGTGAGGGGCGTCTGCGCCGAAAGAATGGGCACGCCCATCCATTCAATGGGCGCGAAGGGCTCGATGGTGGGCGGCGTGTTCACCTTGGGGAAGCTCACGCGGTAGCCGTAGTACGACAGCGCCGTGGCCAGCAGCGTGATCCCGAGTCCCGAGACGTGCTGCGATAGTGCCAGCCCCACCGTGAGCCACGCATGCAGCAGCCCGAATGCCGCGCCCGTGAGGGCCGCGACCAGCACGCCCGTCCACAGCCCATGCCCCGCGTAAACGGTAAGCCAGCCGGTGAATGCACCCGCGACCATGATCCCCTCGATGCCCAGGTTGAGCAACCCCGCGCGCTCGCACAGCAGCACGCCCAGCGTGCCCAGGATGAGCGGCGTGGCGACGCGCAGCGTGGCGATCCAGAACGCGGGGTTGGCGAGGATGTCGAGCAGTTCGGTCATTCGATAACGTTCTAATTCAGAGGCAAGCGTTCACCGTAACGCCCAGTTAGGCAACATCCCGCCCCCTTTTGTTGGAATCGTCCGCAGCGAGCGTGTTCTTGAGCCAGCCGATAGCCTCTTTGAATACGGGGTGCCATTCCTGCCGCAGCGAAGACCCGAGCGGATGCCAGAAGAAGTTGAACCTGTGTCCCCCGTCATCGGGGGCGTGATGGGTCCACGACTCCTGAAGCGGCGTCTGTGCATGCATCAGCACAAAGTGCCACTCTTGATTCGTGATCTCGTTCTGCCAGACACCTAACACCCGGCCAGCCTCGCAAGTCAGCCCCGACTCTTCTCTCAGTTCTCGCACGGCGGCAGCCTCGATGCATTCCCCCGGTTCAACCGTACCTTTGACGATCTGCAACCCGGCAAGAGGATGCCTGAATGCGAGCAGCTCCATGCCTTCCCGGCCATCTCGCAGGAGAGCCGGAACCGCCTTTCTCGTCCTTCGCATACCTGCTACTCGTTGCATATGTTGTCGGACTACTAAATTAATAGCTGCTTGCGCTTGTGTATCAGGCGCTGGAGGCCGATTTGGCTTGAAATCCATGCCCGTCACTTCCACCGCACCCGGTACTGCGTCAGCAGCCCTGCCACCAGCACCGCGATCAGCGATGCGGCCACGATCACGTCCGCGATGTAGGTCGGCACGCCCACGGCGCGGCTCATGCTGTCGGCCCCCACCAGCACGCCCGCCACGAACACGCCCGCCGCCACCACGCCCAGCGGGTGCAGCCCGGCCAGCATGGCGATCACGATGCCGCTGTAGCCGTAGCCAGGCGACATGTCGAGCGTGAGGTAGCCCGTGCGGCCCGCGACCTCGATGGCGCCGGCCAGGCCCGCCAGCCCGCCCGAGAGCAGCGCGACGAGCACGACGGTGCGCGTGATCGGCACGCCCGCGAACGCGGCGGCGCGGGCGTTGGCCCCGGCTGCGCGGATGTCAAAGCCCGGCACGGTGCGCGCCAGCAATGCCCACAGGACGACCGCCAGCGACACGGCCCACAGCAGGCCCGTGTGCAGGCGTGTTTGCGGCACCAGCTTCCCCAGTTCCAGGTCGCCCTGCAGCGCCACGCTTTGCGGCCAGCCCATGGAGAGCGGGTCTTTCATGGGGCCGTCGAGCAGGGCCGAGACGAGCAGCAGCATCACGAAGTTGAGCAGCAACGTGGTGACGACCTCGTCCACGCCCAGGCGGGCTTTCATGAGCGCAGGCCCCATGAGCAGCAGCGCGCCTGCCAGGGCAGCGGCCAGCATCATCAGCGGGAAGAGCACGTAGGGCGACCACTCCAACCCCGTGCCGCCATGCATACCGCCGACGGCCACGGCGGCCAGCGCGCCTGCGTAGAGCTGCCCCTCGGCCCCGATGTTGAACAGCCGGGCGCGGAAGGCCATGGCGGCGGCAAGCCCCGTCAGGATGAGCGGTATGGCGCGGGTCAGGGTTTCGGTGAGTGCGAAGACGGAGCCGAATGCGCCTTGCAGGAGCAGCGCATAGGTCTGGCCCACGGGGGCACCAGCCCACAGCACCAGCAGGCTGCTGATGAGCAGGGTGAACACCACGGCACCCACGGGCGCGGCCACGTAGGCGGCGGGGGAGGTGTGGTTGCGTTTTTCTAGCCTCATGTGTTTGCCCCAGCCATTGCAAGGCCGATGGCTTCGCGTGTCCAGTCTTGCGCGGGCCGTGCTGCACTCAGTTGCCCGTCGTGCATCACAGCCACGCGGTCGCCCAGGGCCAGCACTTCGTCGAGGTCGTCGGAGATCAGCAGTACCGCCGCGCCGCCGTCGCGGGCCTGGATGAGCCGCTGCTGCACAAAGGCCACTGCGCCAATGTCCAGCCCCCATGTGGGCTGGTGCGCCACGATGAGGACGGGGGCGGGCGCATCGCCTGGCGGCAGAAGCGCCCGGCCCAGGATGAGCTTTTGCATGTTGCCGCCTGACAGCGAGCGCGCTGTGGTATCCGGCCCGCCGCCGCGCACGTCAAAGGTTTCGGCCACGTGCTGCGCATGTGCGCGGGCTGCACGGCGTTTGACCCAGAAGGCGCGGAACCACGGGTGCGCGAACCAGCGCCCGCCGCGCAGGCGCTCGGACACGGCGTTTTCCCACACCGGCAGGTCGCCCACCACGCCCACGGCGTGCCTGTCCTCAGGGATGCGCGCCACGCCCTGGCGCACCAGCCATGCGGGGTGATTGCGCAGGGGGGTGCCGCGCAGCGTGATCTGCCCGGCGGTGGCGGCGCGCACGCCGCATAAAACATCGGCCAGCGCTACCTGCCCGTTGCCCGAGACGCCCGCGATCGCCACGATCTCGCCCGCGTTGAGCGTGAGCGATACGCCCCGCAGCCGGTCGCGGCCCGTGGGGGCGGTGTCGGTGTGTACGTCTGCGAGTGTGCAGACGGCAGCGCCCACATGGCGCGCAGGGCGGCGCTCGGCGGCCTCTATGGCGTGGCCCACCATCCATTGCGCCAACTGGCCCTGCGTGGTGCCCCGCGCGGGCGCTTCGGCCACCAGCTTGCCCTGGCGCAGCACGGCCACGCGGTGCGACACGCGCAGTACCTCGCCCAGCTTGTGGCTGATGAAGATGATGGACAGGCCCTGCGCCACCATCTGCGCGAGGGTGGCGAACAGCGCCTCGCTCTCCTGTGGCGTAAGCACGGCAGTGGGTTCGTCCAGGATCAGGATGCGCGCCCCCCGGTACAGCGCTTTCAATATCTCCACCCGCTGGCGTTCGCCCACCGAGAGGCTGCCCACCAGCGCATCCGGGCTGACCGGCAGGCCGAACTGGCGCGACACGGCCAGCAGCTTCTCGCGCGCGGCGCCCCGGCGCGAGAAGGGCTGCCACAGCGGCTCGGTGCCCAGCAGCACGTTGTCCAGCACCGTCAGGTTGTCGGCCAGCGTGAAGTGCTGGTGCACCATCCCGATGCCCGCCGCCAGCGCCGCGCGCGGCTGGCCGGGGGGCAGGGGCTGGCCGTTGACCTCGATCTGCCCCGCGTCGGCCACGTAGTGCCCGAACAGGATGGACATCAGCGTGGACTTGCCCGCGCCGTTCTCGCCCAGCAGCGCCAGCACCTCGCCGCGCTGCAGCGTCAGGCTGATGCCGTCGTTGGCGACCAGCGGGCCGAAGCGCTTGGTGATGCCGGCAAGGCGCAGGACGGGCGCGGATGCTTCCGTCATTTACTTCCAGGCGGTAAGGAAGGCTTGCAGCACCCGTGCCGAATTGGCGGCTGCAATGCCCATGAAGGTGCCCATTTCGTTCTCGCCCTCACCGCCGCCCGCCAGGTCGCTCAGCGAGCGGAAGGCGATGTAGGGCACGCCGTTGCTGTGCGCCACCATGGCGGTGGCGGCGGTTTCCATGTCGAGCACGTTGGCCTCGAAGGTCTTGAACGCATATTCGCGGAAGGCCCGGTTGTCCACGAAGGCCTGGCCCGAGACGCCGTTGCCACCCACCACCAGCTTCGGAACCTGCTTCAGGCAGGTGCTGGCGTGGCAGTGCTCCAGCGCCACGTTCTGCAGGTTGCGCGCCACGGCCAGCATCTGCGGGTCGGCGGCGAACCAGAACTTCTTGGCGCTGCCCGCGGCGGAGCGCACCTCGACGGGGCGCGGGTGCATCATGCCGAAGGCGGGCATCGTCAGCTCGCTCTTCATCCACGCGGGGGCGCTGTACTGGCCGGGCTTGTCTTCGCGGGCCATCAGCCATTCCATGTACTGGCCCCACTGCGCGGGCACGGTCACGTCGCCGATGTGCAGGCCGGGGTTCACGCCGCCCGCTATGCCGCTGAACACGATGTGGCTGACGTTGAAGCGGTCCAGCGCCAGTTGCGTGTTCATGGCTGCGTTGGTCATGCTGATGCCCGACAGGAACACCACCACGGGCTGGCCCGAGAGCGTGCCGGTGGTGAACTCCACGCCGTTGGCGCGGTGCTTGACGGGGTTTTGCACCTGCGGCAGCAGCACCTTCAACTCCGGCGCGAAGGCCGAGATGACGGCGATGCGCGGCGTACCGTCGAGTTGCACGGACTTGCCTGCGGGTGTGGTGGTGGCGCAGCCCGCCACCACGGCGGAGAAGGCGAGGGCGCCTAGCAGGCGCAGGCCGCGCCGGGCGAGGGATGAAGAGGGTGTGGTCATGGTGAAACCTGAAATGAAACAGGCCACCGTGCCGAGAGGGTGGCCTGTAGGGATGGGCGTAATTTACTTGGCCGTGGACTTGGGCTGGCTGTCATCCACCTTCACGGTGAACTTGCTCGCCAGGATCTCCGCCTCGCGCGCCTTGACCTTGGCGGCCAGGTCGGCAGGCACCTTCTTCTCGAACGTGCCCAGCGGGGCGAGCGACGAGCCCTTGTGCTTCATCAGCGAGTACGGGCCGTAGTCCTCGGCGGTGAACTTGCCTTCCTTCACGAGCTGGATGGCGCGGTCCACGCTAGGCTCCATGTGCCACAAGGCCGAGGCCACCACGGTGTCAGGGTACTGCGCTTGCGTGTCGATCACGTTGCCGATGGCGAGCTTGCCTTTCTCCTTGGCCGCGTCGCTCACGCCAAAGCGCTCGGCGTAGAGCACGTCCGCGCCCTTGTCGATCATGGCAAAGGTCGCTTCCTTGGCCTTGGGCGGGTCGAACCAGCTATTGATGAAGGTCACGGTGAATTCCACTTTGGGGTTCACCTCTTTCGCGCCCGCCATGAAGGCGTGCATCAGGCGGTTGACCTCGGGGATGGGGAAGCCGCCCACCATGCCGATCTTGTTGGTCTTGGTCATACCGCCCGCGATCATGCCGGTGAGGTAGGCGGGCTCCTGGATGTAGTTGTCGAACACGCTGAAGTTGGGGCCTTGCGGCTTGCCCGAGGAACCCATGACGAAAGCGGTCTTGGGAAAGTCCTTGGCTGCCTTGCGCGCAGCGGCTTCCACGCCGAACACCTCGCCGAAGATGAGCTGGTTGCCGCCCGTGGCGTACTCGCGCATCACGCGCTCGTAGTCGGCGTTGGCGACGTTCTCGCTGCTCTTGTATTCGATCTCGCCGCGCGCTTCGGCCGCCTTCAGGGCCTTGTGGATGCGGCTGACCCACTGCTGCTCGTAGGGCACGGTGTAGATGGCAGCGACCTTGAGCTTGGCCTGCGCGAGCGCGTTGCCCGCGAAGCCGAGGCTGCTGGTGATGGCCAGGGAGGTGGCCAGCAGGTGGCCGGTGAAGAGGCGGCGAGATCTCATGCGTTTTCTCCAGGGGTGGTGGTGCTGCGAAAAATATAGCTGCTTGCGCTTATGGGGCAAGGGCTGGATGGTTATTTGGTGCCAAAAATCCGGTCGCCGGCATCGCCCAGGCCCGGCAGGATGTAGCCGTGGTCGTTCAATTCGCGGTCGATGGCGGACGTGTAGACGGGCACGTCCGGGTGGGCCTGCTGGAAGGTGGCGAGGCCCTCGGGCGCGGCCAGCAGGCAGACGAACTTGATGGACTTGGGGTTCAGTTCCTTGAGCCGCTCCACGGCCGCGACGGCGGAGTTGCCGGTGGCGAGCATGGGGTCCACCACGACCACGTCGCGCTCGTGCATCTCGGACGGCATCTTGAAGTAGTACTCCACCGCCGTGAGCGTCTTGGGGTCGCGGTACAGGCCGATGTGGCCCACGCGCGCGCCGGGGATGACGGTGAGCATGCCGTCCAGGAAGCCGTTGCCCGCGCGCAGGATGGAGACCAGCACCAGCTTCTTGCCGTCGATGACCTTGCCCTTCATGGGCTCCAGCGGGGTCTCGATGTCGATCTCCTGCATGGGCATGTCGCGCGTGACCTCGTAGGCCATGAGCATCGCCAGTTCGCCCAGCAGGCGGCGGAAGCTGTTGGTGGACGCGTCCTTGCGGCGCATCAGGGTGAGCTTGTGCTGGACGAGGGGGTGGTCGACGAGGTGGACGTTTTGGGTCATGATGTTTTTATTGGTAGGTGATGGTTGTAGTCAGAAGACCGTGCCGTCGCTCGCGATGTTCAGGGGCGGTGTACCCCCACGCAAGCGCTGTGCCAACACGCGGCCGGCGGCCCAGGTGCCGCCTTCGAGGATACAGGCCAGCGGCATCTCTTCGGCGGACTTGCCCAGTTTTGCGCGCACCAGCGGGGCGAGTTCGTCGAGCAGCGCGACGGTGAGGGCGCGCCATTCGACGATGGGCTCGTCGCCCGCGTGCAGCGTGCGGGTGGCCAGCTGCGGGTCGCGTGGCACGATCACGCCGGTGTCCAGGAACAGGCCGCCGTTGCGGTACTCGGGCAGGCCCGTCAGCGCATCGAGGCCGTGCACCTTCACGCCCGCCCATTCGAAGGGTTCGAGCAGCGAGTAGGTGAGCCACTGCGAGAGCTTGTGGAAGGGCATCCAGCCGTCCGTGAGGCCCGGCCCGCGCACGGCGCTGTGCTGCCAGCAGTCGCCCAGGGCGATGCCGTGGATGGCGTTCTGCGCGGGCCAGATGGGCGAAAGGCCGTCGAGCAGCGCGGACAGGATGGCGTGCGCCTGCACCTCGGCCGTGGGCGGCACGGCGTGGTGGTCGCAGCCCGAGAGCAGGTCGAACAGGCGGCCGGGGCGGCCTTCAGCGCCGAAGTAGGCCGCGTTGTCCGCCAGCACTTCGCCCAGGCGGCGCAGCAGGATGGCGCGACCTTCCAGGCCGACGAGCGGGTTGGCGTCGCTGACCTGCAGGGCCAGTGCGAGGCGGTCGGTGGACAGGGCGCGCAGGCCCGCCGCGTCGGCGCGCAGCGGGTGATTGGCGGGGTCGCTGGAGAACAGGCCCGCGCAGAAGGCATGGAAGCTGGCGACGCCCAGGCCCTCGGAGCGGGTGAAAGTTTGGCCGGCCTTTTCTTCATAGCGCCAGTCCGGGCCCGCGCCCGCGTCGAGCAGCACGCTGACCAGCGCCAGGTCGATTTGCGCGCGCGCCTTGTCGGGTGCCGATGCGTCGCCCAGCAGCGCATCCAGTTGCGCGCGGCGGTCGATGCCGCCCGCCTCGAAGTGGCGCCAGCGGCTGTGGTACGGGAAGACGAGGCGCGGGTAGCGCTCGCGGGTGACTTGAACCACGGTCTGCACGGCAGCATCCATGGCCGCGTCGTCGATGGTGAAATGCGCGGATTCGCCCGCCCGCGCACGGGCCAGAAGGGCCTGGGCGCGCGTGCGGATGGCGGCGGTGGTGCGTAGCAGGTCGGCCGCTTCCTGCGCAGCGGCGTGGACGTCAGGCATCGAGACCCCGGCCCTTGGTGTTTTGCAGGTCCTCGGCCGTCGGCACGGCGCCGGGCGTGAAATAGCCGGCCGCCATCTTGGCGTCCATCTCCACGCGAGCATCCTCGGGGATCAGTTCGTCGGGGATGTTGATGCGCTGGCCCACCTCGATGCCCGAGCCGGTGATGGCGTCGTACTTCATGTTGCTCATCGACACCAGCCGGTGGATCTTGCGGATGCCCAGCCAGTGCAGCACGTCGGGCATCAGTTCCTGGAAGCGCATGTCCTGCACGCCCGCCACGCATTCGGTGCGCGCGAAGTACTGCGCGGCGGTGTCGCCGCCCGTCTGGCGCTTGCGGGCGTTGTAGACCAGGAACTTGGTCACCTCGCCCAGGGCGCGGCCTTCCTTGCGCGAGTAGGCGATCAGGCCCACGCCGCCGCGCTGCGCGCCCTGGATGCATTCCTCGATGCCGTGCGTGAGGTAGGGGCGGCAGGTGCAGATGTCGGAGCCGAACACGTCCGAGCCGTTGCATTCGTCGTGCACGCGGGCGGTCAGCTCGACCTCGGGATTGGCGAGGTCGGCAGGGTTGCCGAAGATGTAGATGGTCTGCCCGCCGATGGGCGGCAAAAACACTTCCAGGTCCGAGCGCGTGACGAGTTCGGGGTACATGCCCCCCGTTTCCTCGAACAGCACGCGGCGCAGGTCCGTCTCGCTGCAGCCGAAGCGCTGGGCCACGCCCGGCAGCCACCACACGGGCTCGATGGCGGCCTTGGTCACCATGGCCGCGCCGCCGGGGGTGAGGAACTTGCCGTCGGCCTTGAGGCGGCCCTTCTGCAGCGCCTCGATCACCTCGGGCAGGATCACGTGGGCCTTGGTCACGGCAATCGTCGGGCGGATGTCGTAGCCCGCCGCCATCTCGCCGGCGAAGACCTGCGAGACGGTCGCGCCCCAGGGGTCCAGGCTCACGATCTTGCCCGGCTCGCTCCACTGCGGGTAGGGGCCGATGGCGTCGGTGGGCGCGGTGTTGGTCAGGTCGGCCTTGTGTTTCGGGTCCAGCGCCTTGGCGGCCACGGCCAGCGCGCGGTACACGCTGTAGCTGCCGCTGTGCGTGCCGATCACGTTGCGGTGCGCCCGCGTGGTGGTGGTGCCCACGATGGGGCCGCGCTCGGCGGGCGTGGCCGCGCCCCAGTGGATGGGCAGGGCGCCGAAGCCGCCGCTGTGCGACGTGAGGCGGATGTGGCGGGGAGAGGCTGTGGTGGCGGCGGGAACGGACGACATGGTGGAGGCCCTCAAAAGAAACAATGTACCGGTGCCGGGCAGGGCCTGGCAATGCGGACTTGCAAGAACGGTGCCCGTGGCTGGCCTCAATCGGTGACGGCGGACAGGAAACGTGCGTAGCGCGAAAGATCCACGTTACCGCCGCTGATGAGGATGCCCACGCGCTCGCCGTGCAGCAGCTTGCCGCCCGCGTCGGCCTCGGCATAGGCCAGCGCGCCCGCGAAGGCCAGCGCGCCCGTGGGCTCCACCACCAGCTTCATCCGCTCGGCGAAGAAGCGCAGCGCCTGCATGAGCTGTTCGTCGGACACGGTCAGGATGTCCTCCGCATGCTCGCGGATGATGGGGAAGGTCAGCTCGCCCAGCGCCTGCGTCTGCGCGCCGTCGGCAATGGTGTGCGGCGTGGCGATGCGCACGATGTGCCCGGCGCGCAGCGACTGCTGGCCGTCGTTGCCCAGCTCGGGTTCCACGCCCACCACGCGGCAGCGCGGCGCCAGTTCGCGTGCGGCCAGCAGGCTGCCGGCCAGCAGGCCGCCGCCGCCCACGCAGACGAAGAGGCGGTCCAGGTCGGGCACGTCCTCGAACAGTTCGCGCGCCGCCGTGCCCTGGCCCGCGATTACGTGCGGGTGGTCGAACGGCGGCACCAGCGTGAGCCCGCGCTCCAGCGCGATCTGCTGGCTGATAGCTTCGCGGTTCTCGGTGTAGCGGTTGTAGGTAACCACCTGCGCGCCGTATTCGCGCGTGGCGGCCATCTTGGTGGCGGGCGCGTCCTCGGGCATCACGATGACGGCGGGCATGTCCAAAAGGCGCGCCGACAGCGCGACGGCCTGCGCATGGTTGCCGGCCGAGAAGGCCAGCACGCCGCGCTCGCGCTGCTCGTCGCTCAACTGCGCCAGCGTGTTGAACGCGCCGCGGAACTTGAACGAGCCCGTGCGCTGCAGGTTCTCGCACTTGAAGAACAGGTGGGCGCCCAGCATGCCGTCGGCCGTGCTGGAGCGCAGCACCGGCGTGCGGTGCGCCATGCCGTGCAGGCGGTGCGCGGCGTCGGCCACGTCGGCGTACGTCGGCGGGGTGGCGGATGGGTTCATGGCGGCTCCTTGTTCGCTTTGCCGCATGATAGCCCGTTGGCCGATGGTTTCAAGCCAAATCAGCCTCCAGCGCTTGCTAGACAAGCGCTGGCAGCTATGGTTTTTGAATGAATCAGCTGTCGCTGAAGCGCTGCAGCGGCGCCAGCGCGGGGAAATCGCCCGCGCGCTTTTGCTTCATGGCCGTGACGGACTCCATCACGTGCCGGTTGCTCCAGATCGCGCCCTGTAGCCAGCCCATCTGGCGCAGGCTGTCTTCCACCGAGTGGTCGCGCGCATAGTTCACCGCCTGCTTGGTGCCCCAGATGGCCACCGGCGGCTTGCTGGCGATCTCCTGCGCGCACTGCAGCGCGGCGGCCAGCAGGGCGTCCTGCGTGTCGAAGACCTCGTTGACCAGGCCATAGTCCAGCGCCTTCGCTGCGCCCAGGCGGCGGCCCGTGTAGGCCAGCTCCTTGACCACGCCCAGCGGGATCAGCTTGGGCAGGCGCTGCAGCGTGCCCACGTCGGCCACCATGCCGATGTTGATCTCCTGGATGCAGAAGAAGGCGTCCGCCGTGGCGTAGCGGACGCACGCCGCCGTCACCATGTCCACCGCGCCGCCGATGCAGCCGCCCTGGATGGCCGCGATGACGGGGATGCGCAGGTTCTCGATGCGGGTGAAGGTGGACTGCATGTCGGTCAGCAGGTCGAACACGGCGGCGCGGCCCTCGGGGCTGCGGTCGTCCAGCGTGATCGCGCCGCCGAATGTCTCCAGCGCCATGCCCGCGCTGAAGTGCTTGCCGGTGCTGCTGATGACCAGCGCCCGCGCCTCGCCCGCCTGGTGCAGGTGGGCCAGCACGGCGTCCAGCTCGCGCCAGAACGTGGGGTGCATGGTGTTCATGGCCTCGGGGCGGTTGAGCACCAGGTGGGCGACGTGGTCCTGGACGGACAGGGTGAAGCAGGTGAGGGTGTCGTTCATGGGCCCTGACTGTACGGTGCGGGCGGGGTGGTGCAGTCGCGTGGGGGACTCCGCCCGCGAGCACAGCGAAGCCAGCGAACGGCGCCGGTCAGTCGCCACCGCCCCCGCCGCAGCCTCCGCCATCGCCGCCTCCGTCACCACCGCCTGTGTCGGAGCCGGAGCCGTCCTCCGCCCCGCCGAAGTCGCCGCTGCTGCCGCTGTAGCTCCCGTCGGAAAAATCGGTGCCGCAGTAGGTTGCGCCGCCCCCATCGCCCCCGGCGGCGTTCTTGCGGGCGATGTCGCTGCAGTCGGGCACGTAGTGGAAGCCGCCGGCGATCGCCAGCTTGGCGTCCAGCGCGAACAGCAGGGGCAGGCGCGAGGGCGCCTTGGGGTCGATGCCTTCGTCCTTGCAGGTCCAGTACCAGGCGCGGCGCAAGCCGTCGTTGTTGCGGGCCCTGGCGCCCAGCGCCTCGGCGGGCGTGTGGTGCAGGAAGAAGCCCAGGGCGCGGTCGCACCATGCCTGGTAGGCCTGGGTGTGCAGGATGAATTCGTGCCACAGGGCGTCCACGGCCCGGGAAGGCATGGCGACGAACTGCTTGCGGCTGCGCATGCAGGCGAGGAAGAACTGGCGCAGGCCGCGCTCGGCCAGTTCGCAGTCCTTGGTGCTCAGGTGCGGGTAGGTTTCGCGCAGCTTGCGCTGCAGGAACCGGGGCAGGGCGGCCTCGCGCACGAAGCGCTCGCGCACCGCATTGGTCCACTGGATGACGATGGCGGCGAGCACCACGGTGGCGAGCACATACAGCCCCCACTGCCAGCGCATGCGCCACAGCCCGGCCAGCATGCCGGCGAAGACCAGCACCCAGATGCCGGTGGCCAGGAGCAGGCTGCGGTGGCCCCAGCGCAGGAGCAGGTTGTCGATGCGTGCCATGCGTGCGTGCTCCGTCGTTAGATCGCTATCGTAGTGATAGCTGCCGGCGCATGTGTGTCAAGCGCTGGAGGCCTCTGGGGCCTGGAATGCTTTCCGCGCCGCCCGGCTTAGCGCTTCTTGCCGCCGAAGATGCCGCCCAGCACGCCGCGCAGGATCTCCTTGCCCACGTTGGTGCCCACGGTGCGCACGGCGGACTTGGCCATGGTCTGCACCAGGCCGTCCTTGCGCCCGCCGCGCGGGCCGGTGGTGCCGAACAGCAGGTCGTTCAGGAAGCCGCCCTCCTGCGCTTGCGCTGCCGCGGGCGTGCCGCTGCCGGTGCGCGCGGCGGGCGTTCCCGCAGGCGCGGTGGGGGCGCTTTCGGCGCGGCCCTTGAGCTTTTCGTAGGCCGATTCGCGGTCCATCATCTTGTCGTACACGCCGGCCACCAGCGAGTTGGCCATCAGCGTCTGGCGCTGCGCCGGGGTGATGGGGCCGAGCTGGCTGCCCGGGGGCAGCACATAGACGCGCTCCGTCACGCTGGGGCGGCCCTTGGCGTCCAGGAAACTCACCAGCGCCTCGCCCACGGCCAGTTCGGTGATGGCCGCCTCGATGTCCAGGCCCGGTTTCTGCCGCATGGTCGTGGCCGTGGCCTTCACGGCCTTCTGGTCGCGCGGGGTGAAGGCGCGCAGCGCGTGCTGCACGCGGTTGCCCAGCTGGGCCAGCACGCTGTCGGGGATGTCCAGCGGGTTCTGGGTCACGAAATAGACCCCGACGCCCTTGGAGCGCACCAGGCGCACCACGAGTTCGATGCGCTCCACCAGTACCTTGGGCGCCTCGTTGAACAGCAGGTGCGCCTCGTCGAAGAAGAAGACGAGCTTGGGCTGCTCGGGGTCGCCGATCTCGGGCAGCTGCTCGAACAGCTCGGACAGCATCCACAGCAGAAAGGTGGCGTACAGGCGCGGCGAGTTCATGAGCTTGTCGGCGGCCAGGATGTTGACCACGCCCTTGCCGTCCACCGTCTGCATGAAGTCCTGGATGTTGAGCATGGGCTCGCCGAAGAACTCGCTGCCGCCCTGCTGCTCGATCTGCAGCAGTCCGCGCTGGATGGCGCCCACGCTGGCGGCGCTGACGTTGCCGTATTCGGTGGTGAACTCCTTGGCGTTGTCGCCCACGTAGGTGAGCATGGCGCGCAGGTCCTTCAGGTCCAGCAGCAGCAGGCCGTTGTCGTCGGCGATCTTGAACACCAGGTTGAGCACGCCCAACTGCGTCTCGTTGAGGTTGAGCATGCGGCCCAGCAGCAGCGGGCCCATGTCGGAAATGGTGGCGCGCACCGGGTGGCCCTGTTCGCCGAACACGTCCCACAGCGTGGTGGGGCAGGCCGTGGGGGCGGGCAGCGGCAGGCCCCGCTCCTGCAGCGTGGCGGCCAGCTTGCCGCCGATGTTGCCGGGCTGGCTGGCGCCGGTGAGGTCGCCCTTCACGTCGGCCATGAACACCGGCACGCCGATGCGCGAGAAGTTCTCGGCCAGGGTCTGCAGCGTCACCGTCTTGCCGGTGCCGGTGGCGCCGGTGATGAGCCCGTGGCGGTTGGCCAGGCCGGGGAGCAGGTGGCATTCGATGGTGTCGTGCTTGGCGATCAGCAGGGGTTCGGCCATTTCGGGTTTCCTCGGGGGTACGGGTTCAGGCAAAAGTAAAATCGCGCCCAGTAGATTAAATCAATACCAAAGGACTTCTCGTGGCAGGACACAGCAAATGGGCGAATATCCAGCACCGCAAGGGGCGGCAGGATGAAAAGCGCGGCAAGATCTGGACCCGCATCATTCGCGAAATCACCGTGGCCGCCCGTTCCGGCGGCGGCGACCTGTCCGCCAACCCCCGCCTGCGCCTGGCGGTGGACAAGGCCAAGGCGGCCAACATGCCCGCCGACCGCATCAAGTACAACATCGACAAGGCCACGGGCAACGCCGAGGGCCTGACCTATGAGGAAATCCGCTACGAGGGCTACGGCATCGGCGGCGCGGCCATCATCATCGACACCATGACCGACAACCGCGTGCGCACCGTGGCCGAGGTGCGCCATGCGTTCAGCAAGCACGGCGGCAGCATGGGCACCGAGGGCTCGGTGGTGTTCCAGTTCAAGAACGTGGGCCAGCTGATCTTTGCCCCGGGCACCAGCGAGGACAAGGTGATGGAAGTGGCCCTGGAGGCCGGCGCCGAGGATGTGGTGACGGGCGACGACGGCGCCATCGAGGTGCTGACCGCCCCGGCCGACTTCGAGGCCGTCAAGGACGCGCTGCAGGCCGCCGGCCTCGCGCCCGAAGTGTCCGAGGTGACCATGCGGCCCGAGAACACCATCGAACTGGGGGGCGAGGACGCCGCGCGCATGCAAAAGCTCCTGGACATCCTGGAAGACCTGGACGACACCCAGGCCGTCTATCACAACGCGGAGCTTTGATTGATCGGCATGCCCATGAAAGTCCTAGTCATCGGAGGCGGCGGCCGTGAACACGCAATGGCCTGGAAGCTCAGCCAGTCCCCCAAGGCCACCAAGGTCTACGTGGCGCCCGGCAACGGCGGCACGGCGCTGAACCCCAAGCTGGAGAACGTGCCCATCACCGACGTGCAGGCCCTGCGCGCCTGGGCGCAGGAGCAGAAGATCGGCCTCACGGTGGTCGGCCCCGAGGCGCCGCTGGCGGCCGGCGTGGTGGACGAGTTCCGCGCGCACGGCCTCAGGATCTTCGGACCCACCAAGTCCGCCGCGCAGCTCGAAAGCTCCAAGGCATTCAGCAAGGCCTTCATGCGCCGCCACGGCATTCCCACGGCGGACTACGACACCTTCACCGACCCCGCCGCCGCCCACGCCTTCGTGGACCGCCTCGGCGCGCCCATCGTCATCAAGGCCGACGGCCTGGCCGCCGGCAAGGGCGTGGTGGTGGCGATGACGCTGCAGGAGGCGCACGACGCCGTGGACTTCATGCTGGTGGACAACAAGTACGGCGTGACGCACAACGAGGGTGGGGCGCGCGTCGTCATCGAGCAGTTCCTCGAAGGCGAGGAAGCGTCCTTCATCGTGCTATGCGACGGCAAGAACGTGCTGGCCCTGGCCACCAGCCAGGACCACAAGCGTCTGAAGGACGGCGACGAAGGCCCCAACACCGGCGGCATGGGCGCCTACTCGCCCGCGCCCGTGGTCACGGCCGACGTGCACGCCCGCGCGATGCGCGAAATCATCCTGCCCACCATCCGCGGCATGGAAAAGGACGGTATCCCCTACACCGGCTTCCTGTACGCGGGCCTGATGATCGACGCCACCGGCCACCCCAAGACGCTGGAGTTCAACTGCCGCATGGGTGACCCCGAGACGCAGCCCATCCTGATGCGCCTCAAGAGCGACATGGTGGACGTGCTCGCCGCCGCCGTGGACGGCAAGCTCGACCAGATGGAACTGCAGTGGGACCGCCGCACGGCCCTGGGCGTGGTCATGGCCGCGCACGGCTACCCCGAATCGCCGCGCAAGGGCGACGCCATCACCGGCCTGCCGCAGGACGCCGACGACGCCGTGGTGTTCCACGCCGGCACGCAGCTGGCCGACGGCGTGGTCAGTGTGACGGGCGGCCGCGTGCTGTGCGTGACGGTGCTGGGCGACAGCGTCAAGCAGGCCCAGCAGCGCGCCTACGACGTGGCGCGCGGCATCCATTTCGACGGCGCGCAGTACCGCCGCGACATCGGTTTCAGGGCTGTGAAATAAGCCATGGCTGATTTCCGTAGCTACCTGCTGGGCTTGCAGGCGCGCATCACCGGCGCGCTGGAGGCTGTGGAAGGCGAGGGCGGCGCGCGCTTCCTGGCCGACGCCTGGGAAAAGCCGGCGGGCGAAAAGCTGCAGGGCGACGGCCTGACCAAGATCCTGGAAGGCGGCCGCGTGTTCGAACGCGCCGGCTGCGGCTTCAGCCACGTGCGCGGGCCGCAGCTGCCGCCCTCGGCCACGCAGCACCGGCCCGAGCTGGCGGGTGCGCCGTTCGAGGCCATGGGCGTGTCGCTGGTGTTCCACCCGCGCAACCCGTACGTGCCCACGGTGCACATGAACGTGCGCATGATCGCGGCCGGTGGCGCGGCGTGGTTCGGCGGCGGCATGGACCTCACGCCGTTCTACGGCTTCGAGGAAGACGCCGTGCACTTCCACCGCATCTGCCGCGATGCGCTCGGCGGCTTCGGCGACGACAAGTACCCGCGCTTCAAGCAGTGGTGCGACGAATACTTTTATCTCAAGCACCGCGACGAACAGCGCGGCGTGGGCGGCGTGTTCTTCGACGACTTCTCCGAACTTGGCCCCGAGCAGAGCCGCGCCATGACCGAGGCCGTGGGCGACGCCTTCCTGGCCGCCTACCTGCCCATCGTGGAACGGCGCCAGGACACGCCCTACGGCGAGCGCGAGCGCGACTTCCAGCTCTACCGCCGGGGTCGCTACGTGGAGTTCAACCTGGTGTGGGACCGGGGCACGCACTTCGGGCTGCAGTCCGGCGGGCGCACCGAATCCATCCTGCTGTCCATGCCGCCACTGGCGGCGTGGTCGTACCAGCGCACCGATGCCGCCGATTCCGACGAGGCAGCGCTCACGCAGCGCTTCCTGGTGCGGCGCGACTGGGTGTGAACCACCGCAAAGCTATAATTTCAGGAGCTGCCAGCGCTTGATGCAACTGCGCCAGAGCCCAAAAACACCTGAAAAGCACTGCAGCGCCAAAGCGCAACACCCGGGGCATGCTCCTACTGGTTGCGCGCTGCGATGCACGCTATATTGATTTCACCTCCTTCACTGCACGACCTGATGACCACCTCCAAACAATCGGAAACCGCCGCCAAGAAAGACGTCACCAAGCTCCAGCGCGCCATCGTCGATGGCCTGGAAGACGTCAAGGCGCAAGACATCCAGGTCTTCAACACCGAGCACCTCTCGCCGCTGTTCGAGCGGGTCATCGTCGCATCCGGCACGTCCAACCGCCAGACCAAGGCCCTGGCCGCCAGCGTGCGCGACGCGGTGAAGGAAGCGGGCTTCGCCAAGCCCCGCATCGAGGGCGAGGACAACGGCGAATGGATCATCGTGGACTGCGGCCCCGCCGTGGCCCACATCATGCAGCCCGCCATCCGCCAGTACTACCGGCTGGAAGAGCTGTGGGGCGACACGCCGGTGCGCCTGAAGCTCGGCGCGGCCAAGCCCGTGGCAGCCGCCGCGAAGAAGGCCCCGGCCAAGAAGAAGGCGGCCGCTGCCGAAGTGCCCGCGCGCAAGCCCGGCAAGCCCAAGGCCGCCGTGGCTGACGCGGCCGCCAAGGCCCCGGCCAAGAAGGCGCCCGCCAAGAAAGCCCCTGCGGCCAAAAAGGCACCCGCTGCCAAGAAGCCCGCGGTGAAAACCGTGGTGGTCAAGCCGGCGGCCAAGAAGGCCCCTGCCAGGAAGGCGGCCGCTGCAGCCAAGCCCGCAGCCAAGAAACCAGCCGCCAAGAAAGCCCCCGCGCGCAAGAGCAGCTGATGAAGCTGCTGATCGTGGCGGTAGGCCAGCGCGTGCCCGACTGGGCGCAGACGGCCTACGACGACTACGCCAAGCGCTTCCCGCCCGAGCTCAAGGTCGAGCTCAAGGCCGTCAAGACCGAACCGCGCGGCTCCAAGACGCTGGAGACGCTCTATGCCGCCGAGCGCGAACGCATCGAGGCCGCCATCCCGCGCGGCACGCGCATCGTGGCGCTGGACGAGCGCGGCACCAGCCTGACCACCAAGGCGCTGGCCGACCGGCTCAAGGGCTGGCAACTGGGCGGCGACGACGTGGCCCTGGTCATCGGCGGCCCCGATGGACTCGACCCGGCCTTCCGCCAGGCCGCGCACGAACGCATCCGCCTGTCCGACCTGACCCTGCCGCACGCCATGGTGCGCGTGCTGCTGATCGAGCAGCTCTACCGCGCCTGGTCGGTGAACGCAGGGCATCCGTACCACCGCGAGTAATATGATTTTTATAGCTGCCAGCGCTTGACTGGCAAGCGCTGGAGGCTGATTTGACCCCGAAATTCATCTACCTCGCATCCCAAAGCCCGCGCCGCCGCCAACTGCTGGAACAGCTGGGCGTGCCGCATGAACTGCTGCTGCCCGGCCCCGAGGAAGACGCCGAGTCCATCGAAGCCGCGCTGCCCGGCGAGGCGCCCACGGCCTACGTGGAGCGCGTCACCGCCCTCAAGCTCGATGCCGCCGTGGCCCGGCGCGCGGCGCGCCAACTGCCCGGCGCACCCATCCTGTGCTCCGACACCACCGTGGCCCTGGGCCGCGCTATCTACGGCAAGCCCGACGACGCAGCGCATGCCGCCCGCATGTTGGCCGAGCTGGCGGGCCGCGAGCACCGCGTGCTCACCGCCGTGGCGCTGCAGGTGGGCGCCAGGCGCGTATCGGCCCTGTCCGTCTCGCGCGTCACCTTTGCGCCCATGACGGCGGCGCAGATCGACGCCTACGTCGCCACCGGCGAGCCGCTGGGCAAGGCCGGCGCCTACGGCATCCAGGGCCGGGCGGCGGCGCATGTGTCGCACCTTTCGGGCAGCTATTCAGGCATCATGGGCCTGCCCATGTACGAGACCGCGCAGCTGCTGCGGGCCGCCGGGTTCTCCGTCTGAAAAAGTACAACATGCAACAAGACATCCTCATCAACTGGTCGCCCCAGGAAACCCGCGTCGCCATCGTCGAGCACGGGGCGGTGCAGGAGCTGCACATCGAGCGCACGCTGGAGCGCGGCCTGGTGGGCAACGTCTACCTGGGCAAGGTCTCGCGCGTGCTGCCGGGCATGCAGTCGGCCTTCATCGACATCGGCCTGGAGCGCGCGGCCTTCCTGCATGTGGCCGACGTGTGGCACCGCCAGCCCGACGGCGAGCCGCCCGCCTTCGCGCGCAACAAGACCGAGCCGCAGGTGCCCATCGAGAAGCAGGTGTTCGAAGGCCAGTCGCTCATGGTGCAGGTCATCAAGGACCCCATCGGCACCAAGGGCGCGCGCCTGTCCACGCAGATCAGCATCGCGGGCCGCTTGCTGGTGTTTTTGCCGCAGGACGACCACGTGGGCGTGTCGCAAAAAATCCCGGGCGCCGAGCGCGACGCGCTGCGTGCGCGCCTGCAGGCGCTGGTGGGCGACAAGGCCTCGGGCGGGGGTGGCGGCTTCATCCTGCGCACCAACGGCGAGGACTCCACGGACGCCGAGCTGGCCGAGGACATCGCCTACCTGCGCAAGACCTGGGCGCGCATCAAGGAGGCCTCGCTCAAGCTGCCCGCCATGTCGCTGCTGCACCAGGACCTGGACCTGCTGCAGCGCGTGCTGCGCGATCTGGTGGGCGAGCCCACGCAGACCATTCGCATCGACTCGCTGGAGCAGTTCCAGCGCCTGCGCGCCTTCGGGCAGGAGTTCATGCCCGCCGCTGCGGGCAAGCTGCAGCACTACAAGGGCGAGCGCCCGATCTTCGACCTGTATTCCATCGACGAGGAAGTCGCCCGCGCCCTGGGCCGCCGGGTGGAGTTGAAGTCCGGCGGCTACCTCATCGTGGACCAGACCGAGGCGCTCACCACCATCGACGTGAACACCGGCGGCTACGTGGGTGCGCGCAACTTCGACGACACCATCTTCAAGACCAACCTGGAGGCCGCACAGGCCATCGCGCGCCAGCTGCGCCTGCGCAACTTGGGCGGCATCATCATCGTGGACTTTATCGACATGGTGCGCGAGGACCACCAGCAGGCCGTGCTGAGCGAATTCAAGAAACAGCTCGCGCGCGACCGCGTGAAGACCATGGCGGGCGGCTTCTCCCAACTGGGCCTGGTGGAGATGACGCGCAAGCGCACCCGCGAATCCCTGGCCCACATGCTGTGCGAGCCCTGCGAGGCCTGCCAGGGCAAGGGCAGCGTGAAGACCGCGCGCAGCGTGTGCTACGACATCCTGCGCGAAATATTGCGCGAGGCCCGCCAGTTCAACCCGCGGGAGTTCCGCGTGGTGGCCTCGCCGCGTGTGGTGGAGCTGTTCCTGGACGAGGAAAGCCAGCACCTCGCGGGCCTCTCGGACTTCATCAGGAAGCCCATCTCGCTGCAGGCCGAAAGCGCGATGGGCCAGGAGCAGTACGACATCGTCTTACTTTGACGATTCACGGAGTCTCACTCCGTTCCAGTCGCCACGTGTAAGTGGCTGTCGTATAAGGAGTTTTCGGGAGGAGAGCTGCCATTTGGTGTCATGGAGTGCCCCCTGGTTTCAACAAAATCGGGTGACTTGATGGGTGACTAGCCGGACGATCCGGCCAAGCCCGTCGGCACTAGGAGAACGAACATGGCAAGTAAAGGCGGGCTGCTTTCTGACCTGCAGCTCAGGCAATGGATCAAAGCGGGTAAGCCGCTTTCAGTAAGCGATGGAGGTGGGCTGATCTTCACGCTATCGGCCGCGGGCAATGCGGCGTGGGTATTGCGGTATCGACACGGCACACGACGACCAGAGATGACCCTTGGGCCCTATCCGGCCATCGGTCTGTCCGAAGCGCGAACGATGACCCTGCTCAAGCGGGCCGAGATCGCACAAGGCAAGAACCCGATGGCCGAACGGATCAAGGCCAAGGCCGCGTTGGCGAAGGACTGGACGGTTCGCCAACTGATCCAGGACTACCACCAGAAGGTGCTCGTCACGCTGGCCAAGAGCACCCGGGTCTGTTACTCGCGCCACCTCAAGCGGATCGAAAACAGGTTTGGCTCGCTCAGCGTGCGTGAAGTCGAGTCCAGTGACATCGTGGCGCTGATTGACGACAGCAAGCTCACCTGGGGTGAGTCGAGCCTCCTGCACATCACGGCAAAGTGCCTGTTCACACATGCGTGCGGCAAGCGCCTGATCAACGCCAATCCGTGCGTGGGCATCATGATCAGTGCTCTGCTGGGCCCCAGACCACCGGTTCGCAAACGCTTGATGCTGACCCGCGAGGAACTGCACCTGCTGCTCAACGCGCCGATGCGCCGACCGAACACACTCGCGATCCGCATCCTGCTGGCAACGGGTGTACGGGGAGCAGAACTCTTCACGGCCAAGTGGAAGGACGTGCATCTCGACGAAGCCCGCTGGCACATTCCCGCGAGCAAGACCGGGCCCGCCATGGACGTGCCGCTTGCCCCAGAACTCATCGACTGGTTCAAGGAGCTGCGCACGTTCGCCTTCCGTTCGGCCTACGTCTTGCCGGCGAGGGCGCACAGCCGTGCTGAGCGAAATGGAGGCGACACCCATCTGAGCAAGGACACGGTGCGCGAGTCGATCGACTACTGGATCGACCAGTACAAGCCCCAAGTGCGCCGCTTCACGCCGCATGACCTGCGCAGCACGATGAAATCCCACATGCGCGCACTCGGAGTTCCCAGAGACATCTCCGAGATGTGCCTGAACCACAAGCTCACGGGCGTGGAGGGCATTTACGACCAGCACACTTATTACCCGGAGCGCCGGCAGGCGCTGTCGACCTGGCTTCAGTTCTTGAAGGACTGCGAGGTGGGGAATGGGAGCTCGGTCAAGGAACCGGAGCGGGTTGCGTAGGGCAAAGGGGGTGTACCGCATCCCCGCTGGGCAGGGGGTTGGGAGGAGGCAGCGAAAATACGCCATGTCTCACTCCTTACTTCCCTCTAGCGACACCAGAGATGTTGCCGCACCTGTCGTTCCTCTCGCCGGCTTCATGCGTTTGCCGCAGGTGCTTGCCCTGGTTCCCGTTTCAAAGTCGACGCTGTGGCGTCACGTGCTGGCGGGTAATTTCCCCGCCCCCGTCAAGCTGTTCGTCGGCGTGACTGCTTGGCGGGTCGATGATGTGCGCGCCTGGATTGAGCGGCGGTCTTTGTAGTTACTCGGTAACCGCGTTTAGCGACAGCCCTGTATTGCGCGTGATCTGTCGCTGCGACTTGTTGCTCTGTCTGTGCAGGCGCTGGATCTTGCCAATCATGACCATGGTGATCACTCCTCATTCCCCGCTGCAAAAAATCAGCGGGTTAGGCCGTCGCTGACGCTTCGGAGCATGTCGTTCCTGTAGTCCAACAGGTGTCGGACCACGATCGAGTGGTTGTGCCTTTGCTCAAAATTCATTCAAGCTTGCCGGTAGGCGAATTACTAGGCCGTTGCTCCTGCATTGACGAGGCGCAAGAACTCCATCACCAGGCTTGAAACATCGCGTTGTTCGAGAACGCGCCGTTCCATCACTTCTGCATCTGCGCCGTGCATGAAGGTTGCGCATGCCACCGGCCCATCTCGCTCGTAGCCTTCAATGCCTTCGCCATCACAGAAGCGTCGCCGCAGCGCGTCGAGCGCACCGTCGATCGCTTCCAGGTGTTGGCCCGTGTTTCGCTTGTCGATGAACTGTTGGGCGACCCACTCAGGGGTGCCGGCGTAGCGCATGACGTGAATCAGGTCGGCGGCGTCTTTGTTCTCGGCTCGGTCGTCGAACGCCAGGGCCTTGAGCACCAGAAACGCGGTGACGTCGGCAAAGCGTACTGTCTCGGTGGCTTTACCACCGCCGTCGAGGAGTTCGACGGTGATCTCCTTTTCGGCGAACCACCCGTGCACGATGCCGGCGTGCTTGATCGCGAGTGCCGAGATGTCTTCGCCATCAACGGCGGCCACCTTGCCGCCGGGCAGGTTCTCGCCGGCATCTCGTAGGAACTCGATAAGAACGTACTCGTGCTCGGATACTTGGCGCTGCCAGCGCCAACTGCTGGCCTTGCCTTCTTCGTTCACATACCTGACGAATCCGCGATCCTTCAGTTGCTTGGCGAGAGATTTGTAGGCTTCGTCATCAGCCAAAACCTGAAGGTTCAACACGATGTCCACGTCCGTGGTACCTGCATGCGGGGGCACGTCGGGTGGCTTCTCCGGCGTCAGGTAGCGTGGCACCAGACCGCCGACCAGCCGTAAGGTGTGCTTCAGGGAACCGAATCCCCGTAGCAGCGTTACGAGCACACGCTCGCAGGCGAGAGTGTGGTCGGCGTTGTAGCCATCGGCGGTTGTTGGTTTTGTTGTGACCATTGATCAGATCTTCAGGATGACTTCGCGGATATGGGTGGCGAGTTCCTTATTCCGACCTCGGCCGTCCAGCAGATCGAGGTACTGGATAAACGGACTCGCGAACCAGGAGGGGAATTCAGGATGCTCCTGGCGGAAAAGGAGGCTCGCGCCGCTGCGCTCGACGAGGATGATGTTTGCGCCCTTGTCGGCCTGCTTCAGTGCCATGGCATCAGCGTAGCGGTCAATGTGGCCCGGAGGGATGATCACCTCGGCGGTGTCGACGCCGGTGAGCAGCGGGGCGAGGACGTTGGCGGCGGCTGTGCCGGTGAATGCCCATCCTGAAAGCTTGGCGCGTTCCAGTTTGTCCGCGAGGGCCAGAAGCAGATTGTTTGGGTTGGGCGCGTACACGTACCAACGGGTCCGCGACTCTTTGCGCTTTCGCCATGCTTCAACCCAGGCGTCCAGAAGCTTGCCGGGCTGGACGAGGCGCCGGCGGAGATTTCGCCCGCTGCCTTGCGATTCAACCCACTCCATACGCTCCAGCTCTTGCATGGTGAGCGAGACGGTGTAGGTCGAGGTCTTAGCCGAGTCGGCTACCTCCTGGCCGGTCAGCCATGTCTGCTTCGACTGGAGAAGAGCGTGCACCACCTGCTCGCGTGCACCGGTGAAGAGCGAGCCTGCCCGCCGTGGCGGCGCAGGCTTCCCCACGCGTTCGATATTGATCAGCCACTGGCCGTAGTTCAGGTAGAGGCTGCCGCTGGTATCGAAGTACGCGACGTTGCGCTCGCGCAGACTCTCCCGGGCACCCGAACTCAAGTGCTCGGCGAGCACCACAGGAATGATCTGCGCCGCACGCTCGTTTGCCAATCGGTACTCCTCCAACTGCCAGACAGCATTGCGCACGTCCCTGGGATAGCCCTCGCGGATGATCTCCACGGCGAGGCACAGCTCTTCATGAGGACTATCTAGTCGCAGGAGAAGATCGAGGCGCCGCGCGCCACCAGGGCGTTCGAACGCGACCTCAAACATGCGATCCTGCGAGACATGGGCCTTGCTGGCGTCCTCGAAGGCCTGGATGAACTGCTTGATAAGAGGCTCGTGGAGCTCTGAAGGGGAGGGCATCATCGTTTGCTGTACAGCAAATAAATCGGAAGAGAAGAAATCTTAGCCTAAAATCTTGATTTGCTGTTCAGCAAATCGGCATATTCTGCAAAATCAAGTGACCGGACCGGTGTTGCGGAGATGGTCAATTGTCGCTATCATCCTCACGTGAATAACGTGAACATGATGAGAAAGCCATGAAGTTTGATCTGGTGCATTTTGCGCGCGACGGCGTGCTTGCCGGATCGCTGCGTGGACAGGATGTCCTCCTTGCACTACTTAAGGACACCGTCAACCCTCCGACCCCGGCGGTGGTGTTCCTCGACTTCACGGGTGTGCTGGTGGCGACCGGCAGCTTCCTGCGGGATAGCGTCGTTGCGTACCGAAATCACATCCGGGATCACTGCCCCATGCTGTACCCGGTGATTTCTAATGCCAGCCAACCCGTCCTAGACGAACTCACCATGCTGCTGCAACTGCGCAACGACACGTTCGTTATCTGCTCCCTTGACTCGGGTGATGCGGTAAGCAGCCCGCGCATCCTCGGCACCGTGGACGGAAAGCAACAGGACGCGCTGCGCGAGGTGTTGGAACGCGGCGAGACAGATGCACCGACGCTTGCGAAGACGACCCCCGACCAGAAGCCGACGGTCTGGAACAACCGCTTGACGGCCCTCGTCGCCAAGGGCCTGCTGATGGAAGTCGGCAATGGGAAAACCAAGCGCTACCGCGCCGTGCTGGAAGGACTCACCTATGGGCGTTGATTTCCTGGCGCGGACCGCGCCGAAGTTCAAGAAGGCGATCAGCCGCGACGCTGAGGCCGTGGCACGCATGGCGCGCGGCGTCTCTAACGCAGGTCACCGCCGCGTCGTAGCAGCGGATTGCGCGGACAACTCGGAGATCACCGTTGGCCTTACGCTCGTCGTTCGCGCAGATGGCGGCCACCTCCAACTCATAGACGGGCTTCACGAGGTTGGGCGAGTCCATCACCCGCCAGCTGATGTATTGCGGAGTATCGAAGACTTGGGTGGTTTCGCCGAAGGCTGCGTTGAGCACGTCAATCTGCTCGGAGGTACGTTCGATGTCGCTCTCCCCTAAGCAACCGGTCGAGAAATACAGCTTCCCCGATGCAACGCGCCTATGGCACGCGGAGGGAGAAAAGACCCGTTCTCTGGGTTGCACGAGCTGTGGCTTCAAAGGCGACTGCGGTGGCTTGAGCGTCAGCGCGGGGTTCTACGACTGCGACTCATTGTGTCGCTGCACCGACCCGAGCCGATGCACCAAGGTCTGTCCGAACAACAAGGCTCAGCTCGTAAGGGCAATGAAGGAGGTCAACGGCCTCAGCCTGACAACGGTCCCTCGTATCGATGCTGTGAACAGCGTGACGTTGCCGCGCACAGTGCCCATGCTCTATCACGCGAGCAAGCGAGGAGGTCCGTTTGTCGCGCCCGCGACCGCCTTGTCGCTGTTCAGAATGCTGAACAAACAGACCGGTCAATTGAAGTATGGGTCGCCGCAGGCCCTTCGGTCGGCGTTTAAGCTTGCGCCGGATACGCGGGTCGTTCTGAGCGGAACTCACACGGATCCTTCGCTCGAGCGTGTCTGGGGACTCGCCGATCGCAAAGCGTTTTTCCGTGCGCTAACCGGGCTCGGCATCGACCTCTTGACCAGCCCCAACTACAGCTTGTTCTGCGATAACCCGAGGCTCGACGATCTGCACAGCATGAAGCGCATTGCGATTACGTACGCCGAGGCTCAGCAAGCTGGGCTACCCACTGCACTTCATGTGAATGGCAGGACAGAGCACGACTATGAGCGTTGGGCCAAGTTTGTTCGCGAACGCGAGGATGTCCAGTGGCTATGCCTCGAGTTCGGCACCGGGGCCGGACGTCAGTCAAGAATCGCCTTTCATGTTCGACAGATCAACGCTGTCGCGCGTTATGTCTCGCGTCCCTTGCGATTGATCATCCGAGGCGGGGGCGGCGAGTTGCCGAGTTTGCTACCCAACTTCGAGCAAGTCACGCTGATCGACACCAGCGCTTTCGTCAAGACACAGCGCCGACAGCGCGCAACTCTGGTCACTGGCAAGTTGACCTGGGAAGCATCGCCGACAACCAAGGACGAGTTGCTTGATACGCTGCTGGCACACAACGTCGATATGGTTGCTCGCAGTGTGGAAGCGATTGCTCAGTGAATCAACGACGACTGAAGCGGTGCGCAGACCACGCTCGCCATAAAGCCTTGAAGGGGAGGGCGCTGCAGCGTCGTTGCCGACACGAGGCTGGGGCCCGTGCCAGTGATGATCAATGCGTGGTCGTCGGAGCGGAATCTCAGCTCCGCCTTCAGTGCAGCCAGGCCAACGAACAGCGAGTTGAAACCCAACCCGTGGCCCGAGTGCCGGCCATACCGCGATTGACCATTTTCGAGCGCAAGCCGCAGTGCGGTCCCCGCGTCAGAGAGTCCCAGGTAGTCGGGGTGCGAGCGCAAGCTGTTGAGAGCGCCAATGCCGCTGTCGCCGACGACGATCTCAAAGCGTCCTGGAGAGGCAGAAAACGCGACGATCCCGTCGTCGACGCGCTGGCTATGGAGATGAACGTTCTCCTCGATCTCGATCAAGGCCCCCACCAAAGCTCTCGCCTCTGTCGGCTCCAGTCCGGCTTGGCCTGCTGCGATGCGCGCCTTAAGGCAGAAGTCATCCCATGGCAACCCGGTCTGCGATCGGTGTGCAGTAGCGATGAATCCAGCACTTCGGCCAGTCCGCTCATCCACCAAGTAGATTGGACGCCCGCGTTTGGAGGGTTGAAACGCTTCCCGCAGAGCTTGAACCCGCTTGAGCAACGGAAGGCCGGTCAGAGACGGGACGATGGGCTGATCGGATCGAGTGTAGAGAAGAAGTTCAATAAGCGGGCCAATGTTGCCGACAAAGAACATCGGCAAAACCTTCGACGCGTTTATTCGTCCTCGCTGCGTGCCGAGTGCAATATCGTCAAGAATTCGAAAAGTCAGTTCCTGCTTGGCCGGCTCCAATATCGAGTCTCCCGGGTATCCCCAGTGAGCAAGTTTGCCATAGACAGTGACTCAGCGGGAACCTCTACTGCGCTAAGCCAAGCCCTCCAGAGAATCCTGTCACACGAATCATGACAGTTTGGAGCATAGAAGTGTCCAATAGTTGTGTGCCCAACGATGTGTGGACCGAGTCTCTAGCGCAGCACTGGGGCAAACAACGTCGACTCACGCGTGGCGTCACTGAAGATTTTCAACGGCTTGGCAATGTAGGGTAATTTCTAGAATTGGGGCGATATGATGCCGAAACTTCTTCTCAACGCCGTGTCCATTAGCGTCGACTCTGATGTCGAGGTCGTTGCGGGAGTGCATGCGTATGACAAAGACGCCCTGGATGCTCTGCGACAGAAGCACCGCGGCGACTATCTGTTTCGGCGAAGCGGAGAGGACGGAAAGACCGTCTACTCCGTGGCGCTCAAGGCAGGCCTGCCGGTGCTCACAGAGCGGCCCGAACGCTTCCGTCTGTCACTCGCCCCCTGGCTCCTCGCCCCCCTGACTCTGGAGGCGTTGCTGCAGTGTTTTGTGCGGTTGCAGCGCCCGGTCCTGAAGGCGCGCCATCCGCTCCGCGTGCTTTCGCAGAAGCCGCTCAATCTTTTTTCCGATGCCGCAGGACTTCCCGCTTGGCTCCAGCGCCGGATTGTCCTGGAGTTCGACACACGCATAGTCAAGGACAGTGCGGACAAGGCTGGTGTTGCTCTCGTTTGCGGGGTCCGCACGCGCAATCTCATCGACACCGACTGCGCAACCTTATTGCATGAGGGCGTCCCGCTGATCGGCAAGTACGTCGCCCGTCATCAGGAAGATGACGACGAGCGCATCGCCGATCGTGCTCCATTGGCAGGGCGGGTCATTAGGGTTTCCGGATCAACGCTTATTCTCGATGATTTCGGCGAAGGTGCGTCTTCAATTGATGCCACCGAGGCGTACCTTGAGCCGCGTTTCGAGAATATGGAGTCATGCGTCCGGCACTTCCTTGGTGGTAAGGCCGACGCCGCAATAGCGGAAGCGGACGCCAACGCGGAGCAGCATCTCGCGGGCCCCGCGCGTCTCGCGCTCGTGAGGAAGACATTCGACTACCTGCGCGCGCAGAGCATTGAAGTCACGCCGGGCCTGACCATCGCACTTGGTCCGGTTGTGGGCAGCGAGAAAGGGAGTTGGACGCTTTCCACCGAGACGCTGCCGAAGCCCTTGCTTGTATTCGATCCTAGCGGCACGCGCACGGACAGGTGGAACGAGCGCGGCCTTGACGCGCATGGTCCTTATGACCAAAGAACCTTCACGCCGAAGCAACTGCGTATCGCAGTGATTTGCCAGCCGTCCTTCGAGGGACAGGTTGACGCTTTTCTCGCGAAATTTCTCGATGGCCTGCCCGACGTGAAGACAGGTTCGGGCGATCGGGCGCGCACGCCGTACGCTAAGGGCTTCATCCGGCGCTATGGCCTGGAGCGGCCGAAGGCGACCATGTTCACGACTGGCGGCGTAAGCGCGGCGGATTATGCGGCAGCGTGCCGCCAGGCGGTTGAATACGCGACTACGGAAGGGTTCGAGTGGAATCTGGCACTCGTCCAGATTGACAAGGACTTCAGAGAGCTGGCTGACACAGCCAATCCTTATTTCACAACGAAGGCGATACTTCTCAAACACCGTATCCCAGTACAGGAAGTGACGCTGGAGACGATGCGGCTTCCTGACACGCAACTCGTCTACGTCCTGAACAATATGAGCGTGGCGACCTACGCCAAGATCGGCGGAACGCCGTGGCTGCTCAAAACGCAGCCGACAGTTGCTCATGAGTTGGTCGTCGGCATCGGCTCACAGAGTTTCTCGACCAGCAGGTTGAGCAGCAAGGAACGAGTTGTTGGCCTAACCACAGTGTTTAGCAGCGATGGCAAGTATCTCCTCGACGACAGGACGGCCGCTGTCGACTATGAACACTACAGCGAAGAGCTCTTCAAGTCTCTCTCGCGGTCGATCGAAGCGGTGCGCGCGGCGGATAACTGGCGAAGCACGGATGCCGTCCGTCTTGTATTTCATGTCTTCAAGCAGATGGCCGAGCAGGAAGCTGACGCCGTTGACAAGCTCGTCCAGAAGCTTGGTCTGACGCAGGTCAAGTACGCCTTCCTGCATGTCGTCGAGCAGCATCCCTTTGCGCTGTTTGATGAAGGCAACGCCGGGACAAAAATCTGGGGTGGTGGATTCAAGGGTGTCTATGCACCAGAACGAGGCCTTGCTGTTCGCCTCGGCGAGGCCGAGTCGCTTCTGTGTTTCACAGGCGGCCGGGATCTGAAGCAGGCCAGTGACGGCATGCCCATGCCTTCGCTCCTGCGGTTGCACTACCGATCGACCTTCCGCGATATGACCTACCTGACGCGGCAGGCGTTCGACTTCGCCAATCACACCTGGCGGATGTTTACGCCAGCGCCGCTGCCGATCACCATCCATTACTCGGAGCTCATCGCGCGGATCCTGACTGGACTTCGTCATGTGCCGGAATGGGATCCGGACACGATGCTGAGCCCGATCAGCCGGACACGGTGGTTCCTGTGAACGAGCTGACCCACTGGCAACTGCGAAAGGGCCTCGCGACCGCAGCGGAGGACGACCCGCAACAGCCGCCTCACGCGCGGGCCTTCGCCGCATGGATTCAGCACGAAAGCCTCGGCCAGGCAACTCCGCTCTCCGCACTGGCTCGGGATGCTGCCGGTGCGCAAGGCCCCGCCCGGGAAACTTCCCACGTCGCCGTGCTGGGGTATGCGACGGGTGTTGACACGACGTTCGTCGCGCCGTTTGCCGAAGCACTCGCGTGGCTGGTGGCCAGACAATACTTCGTCCAAGGCCGCCCGTTGACGTTTGAGATCGACGGGCTAGCTCTCCTCGGTGTCGCCGTCGGTGTTCTTAAGCTCGATCCCGCGACAGCGGGGCCGGCCCGTACATGGCTGCAGGGGCTTCTTGGCCATTCGCTTACGCTGCCCCGGAAGTCGGACTGGAACGAGACGCTCATTAATGCCGCGCTTGCCGTTTTGAGTCATCCGAACACGAACGAAACTCGATCAGGCATCGCCGACGATCTCGTCGTCGCGCTGTCGGCCAAGGGTTTGGCGAGCGCTGGTGAGGCGACGCGGTCGAATGCATGGACGATCATTTCCTCCCTCATCGGCGAGAACGACGGAATGGGCAGGGCAGCAACCCAACTGGCAGCGCTTACCACCCTGTTGCGCGACGCTTCCACATTGCGTCCTGGGTCGACTTCTGCTGCCGATGTGGCGCGGCTTCTCGCCGGTATCAGCCGGGCAATGCGAAGATGGGCCTGGGAAGAAGAACCGCGAACGAAGAATTCGGCTCCGGCGCGCTGGGACGTCGAAAATGAGTATCACGTTCAGGATCTCCTGTGGGCGATTCTTGCGCCGGTCTTTCCGGATCTTGACGACGAGGAGTGGCTCAAGTCTCTCGGCCACCACCACCCGCGCGCCGACCTTGCCATCCCCTCGCTCGCCCTCATCGTTGAGGTCAAGTTTCTTCGAAAAGGGAAGGGGGCGTTCTCCACCGCGATCCAGGAGGTTGCTGCAGACGCTAGTACGTATCTTCAGGATGGCAGCGGCTATCGGCAAATCGTCGCATTTATCTGGGACGATGAAGCCCGAACGGAAGAACATGACGAACTGCGACGCGGGCTGATGCAAATACCAGGTGTCGAGGATGCGATCGTTGTGTGTCGACCTGCGAAGATGAAGCGCATCCCGCGCAAGACTGGTGCGCCCGCATGACTGGGCCGCCCGGACAGGACGAAACCTGGCTCGCCGATCTCTGCGGACATGTCGAGGCCAAGCCCTGCGTGGTTTTGCGGCTTGATGAGGACGACAGTAGTCAGCTTGCTGGGTCGCGTGGCGGGTTCAACGAATTCACACTCGCGCAGAAGCACGATGTTGTCTCCGCGATCCATCCGCCGACGGCTTGCCTGATCTTTGACAGCAAACCTGAGTGGGTGCGGCATCGTGGTGAGGTACCGCATGCGCATGTCGGAATCGTCAGCTCACGCGGCACGATCACGACGCTCGATACCCGGATCAAGGTCAAACGGGCTGTACGAATTACACCAGCAACAGAACCAGAGCTGGTTCAGTTGCTTGGCATCGAACGGCAGGCGAATGATCTCCGCAAGCGCCTGGCGGAAGACAGTGCTGTCGTGACCCTGCCGCCAAAGCTCAGTCGCGCACTCATTGAAGCCTTGGCGACGATCCCTGGCAATCGGCCAGCGCTTCGTTACGTGTCCGAGTCGCTATATGCGCCGCGTCGCTTTTCAACGATAGCTGCGCTTCAGGAAGATGCTGTCCAGACGGCTCTCAAGGCCTTTGGGCTGGGCTCGGGCGATCGTGCCGACCAGGTCGAGCTTGTCGATGGCCAATCCACGGCTTTGGCACGCATCGCAGTTGCCGAGGATGCGTTCGCGCAGGAGGCACCCGGCGATCTGCCGTTGCGGCTCTCGAGACGCGTGCCGTTGATCGAAGACACCGCTATCGAGCGCGATGCGCGTTCGGTGTCCGGTTTTACGCTGACTTCTAGCGACCTGACAGGTCGAGCGGTCTTCAAGAAGGGCAGTGAAACTCTTCAGGTCATCACCGCGAACCGTCGTGATCTTGAGCACGTCCTTGGCGTTGACCTCATTTACTTGAACCTGACGAAGCGCAACATCGTCATGGTCCAATACAAGATGCTTGAGGCCAGTCGTCCGAACGGGCATCCCATGGACTGGCTATACAGGCCCGATCAGGCTCTTGCCGATCAGATCGCGAAGATGAAGCTCTTTTCTGCGCAGCACACGCCGGGTCCATCCGAGTACAGACTCAACCCGCAGGTTTTCTATCTTAAGTTCGTGAAGCGCGACGCGGTGTTGAGCAACGGCAGCATCCTCACGCCCATCGACCACTACGAGCAACTGGCGCGCGATCCGTCGAGCAGAGGCGAACGCAACGGTCTTCGCATCAGCTACGGCGCGCTCGATGGCCGGTACATGCGCCAGGGCTCATTCGTAGACCTTGTCAGGTCAGGCTATATCGGCGCGTATGCCCAGACGACGGATCATCTGACAGCCCTGATCCAAGCCGTGCTCGATGGAGAACGTGCTGTGGTTGCGGCGGTGCAGGCGGCATCTTCATAAGTACGTTTACTTCTGCCGTCACTGGCCGGCCGAAGGCGGCTGTGATCGAACACCAAGTGATTTGTCACAGCCCTTCAACCGGCGCTCACACCGCGGCGCTGATTTCAACAGGCGTGCAGAACCCTTTGATCGGGGTAGATCGCGGCTTCTGATCGGGCGCTGGGCCGATCGTCGTTGGGATGGGAAATCCTGCTCCGTGCAACCATTCCACGGGCGCGTGTAGCTACTCTGGACTGCAGACTGTCCCATTGAGTCTCACGCGAAACGGGGGATTTACCGTGAAATCTGATGTGTTCGGTTTCGCCGTAAGTCATTGATTTATAAAGAACGAAGGGCTAGACATCAGAAACATACGACATCGTCCTCCTGTAACGTGCGCAAGCGGCACTAGACGCCCGCGATTTCCACGCGGTTGCGTCCATTGGCCTTGGCGGCATAGAGCGCGGTGTCGGCGCGGGCCACCGTGGCCTCGACCGAATCGTCCGCCTCGGACCATTCGGCCAGGCCCAGGCTGATGGTGAAGGCGGGCAGGGTGGGGCCGTCGATCTTGACTGCATCGTTCAGGATGCGCTCGGCCGCCTGGCGGGCGGCGGGCAGGGCGGTGTCGGGCATCACGATCATGAATTCCTCGCCGCCATAGCGCGCCACCACGTCGTGCGGCCGCACCAGGCCCTGCATGCGCCGGCACAGGTGGACGAGCACGCGGTCGCCCACGGGGTGGCCGTGGCCGTCGTTGATCTTCTTGAAGTGATCGACATCCACCATGGCGACGCTGAAGGCCTGGCGCGAGCGCACGCTGCGCGAGTGCTCGCGCTCCAGGCATTCGAGCAGGGCCTTGCGGTTGAGCGTGCCGGTCAGGGGGTCGCGGATGGCTTGCTCCTCGATCCGCGCGCGCACGTAGTCCGACGCCATGGTGGCGAAGCCGATGACGAGCATCAGGTTGCAGATGGTGAAGCTGCCGGTATAGATGATCTGGACAACGTCCTGGGTCAGCAGGCCGCTGCCTCCCTGCGGCAGCGCGGCGGCGTGCAGCGCCCGCACGCCGTACACCGCGGCCAGGGTGGCGAGCCAGCAGGTGGTCAGCGTGAGGCCGATGGATTGGCCGATGCGGTCGGCCCGCGGATGGCGCGGCAGGACGAAGGCATGGTAGGCGTTGATGCCCGCACACAGGCCGGCGATGATGACCGTGCGGGCGCGAAAGCTTTCGTCGCCAAAGGCATACCAGGTGGTGGCGGCGATGGCCAGGGCCCAGGCGGTCAGCCAGAAGGGCCAGCGGGCGCGGGTGCCGAAGTGCTGGCGTGTTCCGGCCAGCCACACCAGGTAGGCCAGTACCAGCGCGCCGTTGCCCAGCGTGACCGAAAGCAGCGGGGAGATCCAGTCGCGCAGGCCCAGCAAGAGCATGGCCACGAACACCAGCCACGCGCCCCAGGCCCAGGTGCGCAGCCCCGGTACGGGCAGCGGCGTGGCGCGGGCCAGCAGGCTCAGCACGATGGCCATCAGTCCGCTCGTGATGCTTCCGATCAGAACGGTCGTCCGGGGATCCATCGCGTAGGCGGACATGGGCTTTAGAGCGTGTTTATGATCTTTTCATGGTACCCGTTGCCTCGCAAAGGCAGTGGCTGCAAGGCGCAAACCGCAGACGGGCTGGTGGCCCGTCGAGGATTTGCAACGCCGCAGACGCTGCCTTTGCGAGGCAACCCTTCGGGCAAGGCAGCAAAAGGCCGCACTCGTCGTTGCGTGCCTTGTCCAGGCCACCAGCATGGCCTGCGGCCCGCGCCTAGATTGCGGCCTTTTGCTGCCTTGCGGGCACCATGAAAAGATCATAAACACGCTCTTGGATCACGTTCTCATAGCTTGCGCAGCCGCTCCAGTGCTGCGCGCAGCGTTTCGTCTTTCTTGGCGAAGCAAAAGCGTACCACGCGCTGGTCGAAACCGTTACCGTAGAAAGCCGATAGCGGAATGGCCGCCACGCCGATCTCGCGGGTGAGCCATTGGCAGAAATCGGCCTCGTTCAGGTCGCTCACCGCCGAGATGTCCACGCACTGGAAGTAGCTGCCCGTGCTGGGCAGGAGCTTCAGGCGCGAGCCTTCGAGGCCCTGGCGAAACAGGTCGCGCTTGGCCTGGTAGAAGGCGGGCAGCTGCAGGTAGGGCGCGGGGTCCTTGAGGTAGTCGGCCAGCCCGTACTGCATGGGCGTGTTGACGGTGAACACGTTGAACTGGTGCACCTTGCGGAATTCGGCCGTGAGCGCGGCGGGAGCGGCCACGGTGCCGACCTTCCAGCCCGTGACGTGGAAGGTCTTGCCGAAGCTCGACACGATGAAGGCGCGCTCGGCAAGGCCGGGGAAGCGTGCCGCGCTCTGGTGCTCGGCGCCGTCGAACACCATGTGTTCGTACACCTCGTCGCTGATGAGCAGCACGTTGGTGGGGGTCAGCAGTTCCTCCAGCTGGCGCATCTCCTCGGCCGTCCAGATGGTGGCGCTGGGGTTGTGCGGGGTGTTGATGAGGATGGCCCGCGTGCGCGGCGTGATGGCGGCGGCTATCCTGCCGAAGTCGGGGCGGAAGCTCCCGGGCGTGAGCGGCACGCGCACGGCCACGCCGCCGGCCAGCTCGATGTTGGGCACGTAGCTGTCGTAGCAGGGGTCGAGCACGATGACCTCGTCGCCCGGGTGCACGATGGCCAGGATGGCGGTGATGATGGCCTGGGTGGCGCCGGCCGTGATGGTGATTTCGCTTGCAGCGCTGTACTGGCGGGCGTGGAGTGCTTCGATTTTGCGAGCAACGGCTTCGCGCAATGCCGGCACGCCGGGCATGGGCGGGTACTGGTTGTGGTCCGCCTGCATGGCCCGGGTGACGGCATCGACCAGGGCCGGGTCGCAGGCGAAGTCCGGGAAGCCCTGGCCCAGGTTGACGGCGTTGTGCTCTGCGGCCAGGGCCGACATGACGGTGAAGATGGTGGTGCCCACATGGGGCAGCTTGCTGGGGAAGGAGGGGGTGGTCATAGCTCGTAATCAGCAACATGCCCGCTCATGGCGCGGGCGATCAGTTCGCGGCTCAGGCGGTCGCTGAGCAGCTCGGCGAATTTGTAGACGAAGTTGCGCAGGTAGGCGCCGCGCTTGAAGGCTACGCGCGCCACGCTCTGGCCGAACAAATGGCCCATGGGGCGCACGGCGAGGTCGCCCACGGGGTCGTCGCGCATGGCCATTTCGGCCACGATGCCGATGCCCAGCCCCAGGCGCACGTAGGTCTTGATCACGTCGGAATCGATGGCTTCGAGCACGATGCGCGGCGTGAGCTTGCGGGTGGCAAAGGCGGCGTCGATCTTGGCGCGGCCCGTGAACGAGGGGTGGTAGGTGATGAGCGATTCGTGGGCCAGGTCGTCCAGGCCGATGCGCTCCTTGCTCGCCAGCGGGTGGCCGCTGGGCACCACCAGCACGTGCTGCCACTCGTAGCAGGGCAGGGTGACGAGGTCGGGGTAGTCGGCCAGCGACTCGGTGGCCATGCCGATCTCGGCCACCTCGTCGATCACCATGCGCGCCACTTCGTGCGGCGTGGCCTGGTGTAGGCTGATGTTGACCTTGGGGTAGGCTTCGCGCAGGCGGGCCACGGGCACGGGCAGCACGTAGCGGGCCTGGGTGTGGGTGGTGGCGATGCTGAGGGTGCCGCTGTCCTGGGCGCTGAACTGTTCGCCGATGCGTTTCAAGTTGCCCACCTCGCGCATGATGACCTCGATGCTTTTCAGCACATGCTGGCCGGGCTCGGTGATGCGCTTCAGGCGCTTGCCATGGCGCGCGAAGATGTCCACGCCCAGTTCTTCTTCCAGCTCGATGATGGCTTTGGACACGCCGGGCTGCGAGGTGTGCAGCGCCTTGGCGGCTTCGGTCAGGTTGAGGTTGCGGCGCGCTGCCTCTTGAACGAAGCGGAATTGATGCAGGTTCATATCAAATGGCGGCTAAAGAATCGCGCCATTATGCTGCATCGTATCTATGAAGTGGGCGTCTCGGCGGCGATGTGGGCCAGCAGTTGCACCACGCGGGCATCCTCGCCCACGGCGGGCTGCACGTGGAACTGCACGTCAGGGTGCTCCGTGCGCAACTGGGCGACGAGGCGCGGCAGGTCTTCCCGCGCATGCTTGCCCATGCCCAGGAACATGGGCGCCACCGTGATGTGCGCGGCGCCCTCGGCGATGAGCTGGTGCACGGCCTGCGCCAGCGACGGCGCGCACAGCTCCAGGTAGGCGCAGCGCACCATGCGGCCGGGGATCTGCGCCGCGACCGCCTCGATGGGCGCACGCCACAGCGGGTCGCGCGAGCCGTGTGCTAACAAAACGATAGCTGGTTGCGCTTGCTGCATAAGGGCTGGAGGCTAAAAAGGCTTGAAATCCCGTTCAGCGCCGCAGCACCAGCCAGCCGAACGCCGCCAGTGACAGCACCGAATAGATCAGCCCCGGCGCCGCCGCCGTGAGCATGGGCGACCAGTTCTGCAGGTTGCCCGCGTAGCCGAACACGTTGTTCAGCAGGAAGAAGCTGATGCCCGCCATCACCCCCCCGAACACATAGCCCGCGATGCCGTCGGAGCGGAAGTGCAGATAGGCGAAAGGCAGGGCCAGCACCACCATCACCAGGCAGGAGAGGGGGTAGAACACCTTGCGCCAGAACTCGATCTCGTAGCGCTGGGCCGACTGGCCGTTGGCGTCCAGGTGGCGGATGTACTGGAACAGGTCGATGGTGGCCATCTTGTCCGGCTTGAGCAGCGAGGCCGCCACCATGTCCGCGCTGATGCGCGTGGGCCATGCGAGCTGGGGCGCGTCGAGGTGCTCCACGCGGGCTTCGTCGGTGCCACGCTGCTCGAAGCGGCTGCGCTGCACGTTCTCCAGCTCCCAGGCGCCTTCGGTGCCGAACTGGCCTGATGCGGCCCGCGTCTGCGATGCCAGGCGGCCCTTTCCGTCGAACTCGAAGATGCGCACGTCCAGCATGCCGCCCTGGGGGGTGAGCGCGCGCACGTTCACGGCGAAGGAGTGGTCCTCCTGCCGCTCCTTGAGCCACGCGCCGGTGGCGCCCGTGGTGAGCCGGCCGAGATAGCGCACCTTGACGAGCTGGGCCGCGCGGTCGGTGAGCGGCGCCACGTAGTCGCCCACGGCGAAGGTCAGCAGCACGAAGAAGCCGCCCAGCGTGAGCAGCGTGCGCAGCGCGCGCCACGGCCCCATGCCGCTGGTGCGCATGATGGTGAACTCCGAGCTTTGCGCCAGCCGCGCCATCACGAAGATGGTGCCGATGAGCACCGTGATGGGCAGCAGCTCGTAGAGGTGGCTGGGAATGCTCAGCACCACGAACAGGAAGGCGTGCGAGAGCTGGTAGCCCTCGGCCCCGGTCTTGCCCACCCAGCGCAGTTCGTCCACCAGGTCGAAGAAGAAGAACAGCGCGAGGAAGCCCGCGGTGACGAAGGCGACGGCGAACAGCGCCTCGCGGTGGATCAGGCGGCGGATGGTCTTCATGCGGCGCTCTCCCCCGTTGCCTGCGTACTCTGCGCGGCCTTGTTGGGCGGCCTGGGGCGCCACAGCTGGCCCAGACTCCACTGGTTGTGCCGCGCCGCGAGCACCAGCAGCGATGCCAGCAGCATGCCGCCATGCAGCAGCGCCATGAAGCTGGCCACGCCCAGCCGCCCCGCGCCGACCCAGCTTTGCCCCAGCGTCATGAGGTTGTAGTACACGATGAACGCGAACAGCGCGAACACCAGGCTGGTGCTGCGCGCCGCGCGCGGGTTGACCGTGGCGACGGCCAGGCCCAGCACCACGAAGTTCAGCGCCGCCAGCGCCAGGCCGATGCGCCATCCCAGTTCGGCCTGGTAGGCGGGCAGGGGCTGCATCAGGAGTTCATGCGTGGCGCGGGTCTTGACCGACAGCTCCTCGGCCGAGCCCGGGGGCGCCGAGCCGATGCGCGTGCCGTATTCGGAGAACTCGCTGACCTTCACGCCCGGCTTGTCGCGCGAGGTCTCCAGCCGCTGCCCTTCGGACAGCAGGGCCACGCGGTCGCCGCCCTGCATCTCCAGCCGCGCGCTGCGCGCCGAGGTCACGGACTCGCGCGTGCCGTCGGTGGCCGCGATGAAGATGTTGTTGCCCACCTGGGTGTCGGGGGTGTCCTTGTCGATGAAGAACACGCGGCTGCCGTTGGACGACTCCTGGAACTCGCCGGGCGCGATGCGGTCGATGTCGCTGCGCTGCTCGTAGCGGGTCTTGAGCTCCTGGATCTGCGAGTTGGCCCAGGGCCAGACCAGCAGCGAGAGCACGGCGATGACCAGCATCACCGGCCACGCAAAGCGCAGCAGGGGCCGCAGCAGGCTCACGAGGCCGCGCCCGCTGGCGAACCAGATCACCATCTCGCTGTCGCGGTACATGCGCGAGAGCGTGCCCACGACGGCGATGAACAGGCTCAGACTCAGGATGGTGGGCAACTGCCCCAGCACGGTGAAGCCCATGACCAGCATCACGTCCGAGGGGCTGACGCTGCCCTTGGATGCCTGGCCCAGGGTGCGGATGAGCATCATGGTCATGACCACGGTCACCAGCACCACCAGCGTCGCGCCGAAGCTGCGCGCCAGCTCCTTGCGGATGGATGAATCGAATAACATGCTCAGAACCTGTTCAATGTCTTTTTGGAGATCGCGTTGGAGTGCAATCGGGATGAGTGGATGCTTCGGATGCGCCGCATGGGCCCGTGCCCATGTCAGCAGCCGGGGCGTCCAATCGCCCGATTTCACTCCAACCCTTCGGGCAAGAGCCTTTTCGGGCGGTCTGCGGCGTTGCGGCGCTTGCCCATAGCCGGGCTATGGGCGGCGCACCGCGCCTTGCATTCCATCCCGAAAAGGCACTTGCGCGACTCCAAAAAGACATTGAGCAGGTTCTAAAAGGAAAACGCCAATTATGAACTTTGATCTCAAGACCCTGGACTTGTCTGCCGCCGCGTCGGAGAAATGCGATCTACTGGTGGTGCTGGTCCCCGAAGGGTTCAAGCCTCGAAAAGATCCCTTGTCCGCTTTGGCAGCGCTGGCACTCAAGAATGGCGACTTGTCCGCGAAGGCTGGCAAGCACCTGCAGCTCTACCAGCCGCCCGCCGTCGCCGCCCGCCGCGTGGTGCTGCTGGGCGCGGGCGACGGTTCGGCCCGCGCCGTGCGCCAGGCGCTGCTGGCGGTGGGCGGTGCCGTCAAGGCGCCGCAGACGAAGCGCGTGGTGCTCTGCTTTGCGGGCGCGGCGCAGGCCGGCGCCGTCAGCGCGGCCGTGCAGGCGGTGGCTGACGCGAGCTATGTGTACACCACCACCAAGTCCAAAGTGGAGGCGCGCAGCCTGAGCCGCTGCGTGATCGGCGTGCTCGCCGCCGCCGAGGTGCGCGAGGCGTTCGATGCCGGCGTGGCGCTGGTGGCCGGCGTGGAGTTCGCCCGCGAGTGGGGCAACCGCCCCGCCAACCATGCCACGCCCACCCTGGTGGCCGATGCGGCCAAGACCTTGGGCAAGCTGCCCCGCATCCAGTGCAAGGTCCATGGCCCCGCCGAGGTGGCGCGCCTGGGCATGGGTGCGTTCCTGGCCGTGGCCCGCGGGTCCGAAGAGCCGCTGCGCTTCATCGAGCTGCGATACAACGGCGCGGCCCGCGACCAGGCGCCCGTGGTGCTGGTGGGCAAGGGCATCACCTTCGATACCGGCGGCATCTCCATCAAGCCGGCGGCGGAGATGGACGAGATGAAATTCGACATGTGCGGCGCCGCCAGCGTGCTGGGCACCTTCCGCGCCTTGGGCGAACTGCAGCCCGCCATCAATGTCGTGGGCCTGATCCCGGCCTGCGAGAACATGCCCGACGGCCGCGCCGTCAAGCCCGGCGACGTGGTCACCAGCATGAGCGGCCAGACCATCGAGATCCTCAACACCGACGCCGAAGGCCGCCTGGTGCTGTGCGACGCGCTGACCTATGCCGCCCGCTTCAAGCCCGCCGCTGTGGTGGACATCGCCACCCTCACGGGCGCCTGCGTGATCGCGCTGGGCGGCGTGCGCAGCGGCCTGTTTGCCAACAACGACGCGCTGGCCGCCGCGCTGCAGGAAGCGGGGGAGTCCGCGCAGGACCTGTGCTGGCGCATGCCGCTGGACGACGACTACGCCGATGGCCTCAAGAGCAACTTCGCGGACATGGGCAACGTGGCGGGCCGCGCGGGCGGTTCCATCACGGCCGCCAAGTTCCTGCAGAAGTATGTGGGCGACATGCCCTGGGCGCACCTGGACATCGCCGGCACGGCCTGGAAGGGCGGGGCGGCCAAGGGTTCGACGGGGCGCCCGGTGGGCCTGCTGGTGCAGTACCTGCTGGACCAGGCCGGCAAGGCAAAGACTGCCAAGGCGCGCACAGCCAAGCCCGCCGCTGCGAAGCGCACCGCCAAGGCTAGCGCCGCGTGACCGCGCCGTGACCGAGGTCGCTTTCCATTTCAATGCGCCGGACAAGCTGGCCTATGTCTGCCGCTTCGCGCGCAAGGTGCAGCGCAGCGGCGCCCGGCTGGTGATTGCCGCGCCCGCCGACACGCTGGCGGTGCTGGACCGCATGCTGTGGACGAGCCTGGCGCCGCAGGATTTCGTGGCGCACTGCCAGGACGACGGCGCGAACGGAGACCTGGTGCAAGCCTCCCCGGTGTTGCTCACGTCCGATGCCCGGTCGGCGCCGCACCATGAGGTGCTGCTGAACCTGCATGCCGATGTGCCGGAAGGCTTTGGGCGCTTCGACCGGCTGGTGGAAGTGGTGAGTGCGCAGGACGAGGCCGACCGCGGTGCGGCGCGTGCTCGCTGGCGCCACTATGCGTCCCGCGGATATGCCATCATCCGCCACGACCTCGTCCTGAAAGCTGGCTGATGGCGCTGCCACCCCGAACCCCACCGCGCTTCGTTCCCACCCTCACCGAAGTGGTGCAACTGCCGGATGCAGTGCCCGGGCAAGGGGCGCCGGCCGCACCATTGCGCACCACGGCTGCCACGCCGCCAGCGCCGGCCGCGCGGCCCGCCGCGGCCACCGCGCCGCCCCTCGCAAGCCGCCCACCTTTGCCCAGCGCGCGGCCCCCTGCGGTGATGACGCCGCGCCCGGCATCGGCTGCGCTGACGCCGGCTCCGGGCGCTGCGGTCCGAAGCCCTTCCACGCCCCCCCTTGTGACCCCTCCTGTGGTGGCACCTGCGCGGCCTGCGCCGGTTGCTGCGCCCCGGCGCCTGCCTGATGGAATGGAGGAATACATGGTCCACCGCGTCATGCAGCGCGTGGACGTTGTGCTGGATCAACGTTTGCGCGAGGCGATCGCCGCAGTGGTGCAGGAGCAGACAAGATCGGTGCTGCCGCGGCTGCGCGAGGAGATCGAATCGGTGGTCCGCAATGCGGTCTACGAAGCCGTGGCGGACGAGCTGGCCAGCGGGGCGCCGGCGGTGCCAAAGGGATGACAGGGTATTCCCCTGTGGTTTCCCTCGCATTTAATCGTGTTCCCTAATGATCTGGCCCGTAAATTGCGATATGTTCGCCTGCGTTGAGACACAAGAACATTCTCAGCGTTTATCTTTACTGGAGATTGATATGCAATTGAAGTTGAAACTGACCGTGGTTGCTGCTATCGCGGCTGCTGCTGGTATGGCCTCTGCACAAGAGCAGGTGGTCAAGATCGGCCACGTGGCTCCGGTTTCCGGCGCCCAAGCCCACTACGGCAAGGACAACGAAAATGGCGCCCGCATGGCCATTGAAGAGCTGAACACCCAAGGCATCACCATCGGCGGCAAGAAGATCAAGTTCGAACTGCAGGCCGAAGACGATGCTGCCGATCCCAAGCAAGGCACGGCCGCTGCACAGAAGCTGTGCGACTCCAAGGTCGCTGGCGTTGTCGGCCACCTCAACTCCGGTACCACCATCCCCGCATCCAAGGTCTACAACGACTGCGGCATCCCTCACGTGACCGGTGCGGCGACCAACCCCAACCTGACCAAGCCCGGCTACAAGACCACGTTCCGCATCATCGCCAACGACAATGCCCTGGGCGCTGGCCTGGCGTTCTATGCTGCCGACACGCTGAAGCTCAAGACCGTCGCCATCATCGACGACCGTACCGCTTACGGCCAGGGCGTGGCCGACGTGTTCAAGAAGACCGCAGCTGCCAAGGGCATGAAGATCGTGGACGAGCAGTTCACGACGGACAAGGCCACGGACTTCATGGCCATCCTGACCGCCATCAAGGCCAAGAACCCCGACGCCATCTTCTTCGGCGGCATGGACCCCCAAGGCGGCCCCATGCTGCGCCAGATGGAGCAACTGGGCCTGAACAACGTGAAGTACTTCGGCGGCGACGGCATCTGCACGTCCGAAATCGCCAAGCTGGCTGCCGGCGCCAAGACCCTGTCCAACGTGATCTGCGCCGAAGGCGGTTCCTCGTTGGCCAAGATGCCCGGCGGCACGGCCTGGAAGGCCAAGTACGACGCCAAGTACCCCGGCCAGTTCCAGGTGTACAGCCCCTACACCTATGACGCCACGTTCCTGCTGGTGGACGCCATGAAGCGCGCGAACTCGGTCGATCCCAAGGTCTACACTCCCGAGCTGCTGAAGTCCAACTTCAAGGGCGTGACCTCCACGATCGCCTTCGAGCCCAACGGCGAAATGAAGAACCCCGCCATCACGCTGTACGTCTACAAGGACGGCAAGAAGACCCCTCTGTAATTCGAGCGGTTCTTTCTATCTGGCAAAAAGGCTTCCCTCGGGAAGCCTTTTTGTTTTCTCGGCCCTTGTTTCGCGGGCCTGGCGGAGAGGGCTTCGATCTAGCGCCGCACCTGCAGCGCTCCGGGGTTCACGATGTTGGTGGGGGTGCCCTTGATGAAGTTGACCACGTTGTCAAAGGCCGCGCCGAAGTACAGCTCGTAGCTGTCCTGCTCCACGTAGCCGATGTGGGGTGTGCAGATGCAGTTCTCGAGGCGCAGCAGCGCATGGCCTTGCAGGATGGGTTCGCTCTCGAAGACGTCCACGGCCGCCATTCCGGGACGGCCGCGGTTCAGGGCTGCGATCAATGCATCGGGTTCGATGAGTTCCGCCCGCGATGTATTGACCAGCAGCGAAGTGGGCTTCATGCATGAGAGGTCTTCGAGCGAGACGATGCCGCGCGTTTCGTCGGTGAGGCGCAGGTGCAGCGAGATCACGTCGCACTGCGCGAAGAATTCCTCGCGCGTGGTGGCGGCCTGGTAGCCGTCGGTCAGCGCCTGGGCACGCGAGGCCTCGCGGCCCCAGATGCGCACGTTCATGCCGAAGGCCCGCCCGTAGCCGGCCACGAGCTGGCCGATGCGCCCGTACCCCCAGATGCCCAGCGTCTTGCCGCGCAGCACGCTGCCCAGGCCAAAGTTGGGCGGCATGGAGGCCGTCTTCAGGCCTGACTGCTGCCAGGCCCCGTGCTTGAGGTTGGAGATGTACTGCGGCAGGCGGCGCATGGCGGCCATCACCAGGGCCCAGGTCAGTTCGGCGGGCGCCACGGGCGAGCCGATGCCTTCCGCCACGGCGATGCCGCGCTCGGTGCAGGCCGTCACGTCGATGTGGTTGCCGACCTTGCCGGTCTGCGCGATGAGCTTGAGCCGGGGCAGCTTCTCGACGAGCTGGCGGGTGATATGGGTGCGTTCCCGCACCAGGACGATGATGTCGGCATCCCGCAGCCGCACGGACAACTGGCCGAGCCCCTTGACAGTGTTGGTGTAGACCTTGGCGGTGTATGCGTCGAGCCGTGAGGCGCAATGGAGCTTGCGCACTGCGTCCTGGTAGTCGTCGAGGATCACGATGTTCATCCCGACATTGTGCCTTGGCATGCGCGCCGGGCTGGCGCTGGACGCGGGCCTTTTGGTGACCGGGTGTTGGCGCCCTGCCGCAGGCCGTCGGCGGCTACGCCTGCATGGCTTCGGAGGCCGCCAGGCGGTCCAGTTCCGCGCACACGTCGGCCATGCGGCCCGCGATGACCAAGCGGCCGGTTCCCGGCTGGCGCAACACCTTGGCCGGCTTTGCTGCGGGCCGGGCCTGGGCCGCTGGCGCGGGCGGCCGGACAGTAAAGGGCCAGTTGCCGCGGGGCGGACGCTGCCGCTCTGGCGCGCCAGGCGGCTGGTGACGGGCGGAGGACTCACCGTGGGGCGGCGCAGGCGGCTGCGGCTGCTGGGGCGATTCCAGCAGCACGAACTGGCGCAGCCAGTGGAGCAGGGCCTGGAAAGGGGCGGAAAGGAGGTGCAAGGCAATTCCCATGTGAAAACTCCGAAGGTCGGGGGTTGAACATAGGCAGGATTGCGAACGGACAGGCTTGCGCCGCAGGGCTGGTGCACCGGTGACTGCCGGTACGCCAAACGCCCGCCACCTGCGGCGTAGCAAAAGGGAGGCAGTGCTACATCAGCATGGTGTTGCGGATGAGGCCGACGGCGAGTCCTTCGATTTCAAAGGGCTCGCCGGGCTGCACCACGATCACCGGGTAGTCGGGGTTCTCGGGCAGCAGCTCGATGCTGCTGGCGGTGCGGCGCAGGCGCTTGACGGTGACGTCGTCCCCCAGGCGGGCGACGATGATCTGGCCGTTGCGCGCCTCGCGAGTGGACTGCACGGCGAGCAGGTCGCCGTCCATGATGCCGGCATCGCGCATGGACATGCCGCGCACCTTGAGCAGGTAGTCGGGCTTGTGCTGGAACAGGCTGCCTTCCACTGCGTAGGTCTGGTCCACGTGTTCCTGCGCGAGAATCGGCGAGCCCGCCGCCACGCGGCCCACCAGCGGCAAAACGAGTTGCGACAGGCCGGGGAGGGGCAGGCTGAACTGGCTGCCCAATTGGCTGCTGCGGGCGGCGTTGATGGAGCGCAGGGCATCGCCGCGCAGCCGGATACCGCGCGAAGTGCCGCTGACCAGCTCGATCACGCCCTTGCGCGCCAGCGCCTGCAAGTGCTCTTCGGCGGCATTGGCCGACTTAAAGCCCAGCTCGGCCGCGATTTCGGCGCGGGTGGGCGGGGCGCCGGTGCGGGCGATGGCGGTCTGGATCAGGTCCAGGATCTGCTGCTGGCGGGCGGTGAGCTTCGGGTTGTCGAGCATGGTGGTTTCCGGTGGTGGCGGCTACGGTGATAGACAACTGTTTTTTAATCCAGTAACTGTATTTTTCATCAGTTTTTCGGAGTGTGCAAGTGAGCGGACAAAAAATTGTGGTTTTGGGCACCGGCGGCACGATCGCGGGCACCGCGGCGCAGCCCGGAGACAACATCGGCTACACCGCCGCACAGGTGGGCGTGGAGCAGCTCCTGGCCGCCGTGCCCGGCCTCGCGGAACGGGCGGGCGGCGCCTTGGTGACGGAGCAGGTGGCCCAGATCGACAGCAAGGACATGGACTGCGAGGTATGGCGCGCCCTGGCCCTGCGCTGCACGCCCCATCTGCAGGACCCCGGCGTGCGCGGACTGGTCATCACCCACGGCACCGACACGCTGGAGGAGACTGCATGGTTCCTGCATGCGGTGCTGGGTGCGCGCAAACCCGTGGTGCTGACCTGCGCCATGCGCCCCGCCACGGCCTTGGCGCCCGACGGCCCGCAGAATCTGCTGGATGCGGTGGCTACTGTGCAGGCCCCGGGGGCTGCTGGGGTGTTGGCCGTTGCTGCTGGCGAGGTGCATGGCGCTCGGCATGTGCAGAAGGTGCATCCGTACCGCGTCAACGCCTTCAATTCTGGCGACGCGGGGCCGTTGGGCTGGGTGGAAGAAGGGCAGGTGCGTTGGGCACAAAATCAGCCTCTAGCGCTTGATGGAAAAGCGCTAGCAGCTATTAAAAAGATAGAAAGTGTGACGGAATGGCCTGTCGTGGAGATCGTCACCAGCCACGCGGGCGCATCGGGCCGGGTAGTGGATGCGCTGGGGCGCGATGGAGTGCGCGGGCTGGTGGTGGCTTGCACAGGCAATGGCACCATCCACCACGCGCTGGAAGCCGCGCTGCTGCGGGCGCAGGATGCGGGCGTGAGGGTTGTCCGATCCACCCGCTGCCCTGAGGGACAGGTGCTGCCCAAGGCGGGGGATCGCTGGCCTGCGTCTGACTTGTCACCCGTGAAGGCGCGTGTGGCGCTGATGCTGGAGCTGCTGTAGAAGTTTGAGTCTTTTTGGCCTCTAGCGCTTATAGGATAAGCGCAAGCAGCTATCAATTGAGGAGTCTCCCTGTGCCAGATCGGCCAATGCGTCGGCCAGGGCAGGAAAGCGGTAGCGGTAGCCGCTGGTCAGCGCCTGGCGTGGCACTACCCGCTGGCCGTCCAGCAGCAGGGTGGACATCTCGCCCGCCAGCAGCCGCAGCGGCCCGCCCGGCATGCGCAGCCAGGCGCGGCGGTAGAATGAGGCGGCCAGCGCGGTGCTGAATGTGGCCTGATCGCAGATGTCAGGCGCCACGGCGTTGACCGGGCCGCGCAGGGCGGGGTGGTTCAGCGCCCACAGGAGCAGGCCCGCCGCGTCGTCCAGGTGAATCCAGGGCACGGGCTGCTGCCCGTCGCCCAGCCGGGCCGCGAAGCCCAGGCGGGCGGCCAGCGCTTGCATGGGATAGGCCCCGTCATCACGCCCCAGCACCACGCCCAGGCGCAGGCGCACCACGCGCAGGCCGAGGGCCTCGGCGCGCTGGGCCTCGTGCTCCACGGCGCAGCACAGCTCGGACTGGAACACGCCGGGCATGGCGGGTGCGTCTTCGTCGCAGGCCACACCGTTGCCCGGCGTGCCGTAGTAGCCGACGGCGGATGCGGCGATGAGCGCGGCGGGCCGCTGCTCCAGCCTGCGCACCAAGTCGAGCAACTGGCGGCTGATGCGTGTACGGCTTTCCAGCAGCTCCTGGCGGCGCGCTGCCGTCCAGGGGCGGCCCAGCACGCGGGCGCCCGCCAGGTGGACGATGGCGGCGATGCGCGTCTCGGGGGCGATGGCGTCCAGGCTGTCGATGCAGCGGACGTGGGGGTCGTCGTATTGCAATTGCGCCTGCAGCATGTCGCGTGTCAGCACGATCACGCGCTGGCCCTGCGCCCGCAGTTGCGCGATCAAAGCCCGGCCCACGAAGCCCGTGCCGCCCGTCACCAGTACGGCTTGCGCGCCACGTGGCGGCGTGGGGGGCGCGGCAGGTGCTTCGCGCCCCAGGCGGCGCACGGCCAGCGCGTTGCGCAGGCTCCAGGCCCACACGCCCGCCGCGAACGCGGTGAACAGCCACGTGACCCAGCCCCGTTCGGCGCTCACCAGCCCAGTGGGTTGTTGGAACCAGTCCAGCAGCACCGGGCCGAAGGTGCCCAGGAAAAGCCCGTAGCTCAAGGTCAGCACCGTGTGCAGCCAGCGCTCGAACGGGGGCAGGCGGCGGGTGCGGTCTTCTTCCAAAAAGTCCGCCAGGGTGATGACCACTTCCACGCACAGCACCACGGCCACCACGCCCGCCAGCAGGCCGTGCCAGGCCCACCAGCCCAGGCCCAGGAAGAGCGCGCCGTACAGCGCCTCGCGGGCGGCGTGCAGGGCAAGCTCACGCCGCGCGCCGCGCTGCTGGGGCAGGCGGGCCTGCCATTCGTGGTGCCACAGGTTGTCGAAGGCCCCGAGCAGGGCCTGGAAGATCAGGATGGCGTCAATCAGCAACATGTCAAAACTCCTTCGGGTCAGAAAAAACGCCGGTTTGGCAGAAGGTCTCGCCCCACAGCGGGTGGCGCATGGTCAAGGTGAAGCGGAACAGGCCCGCGCCCAGGTCGCGGTGCTCCACGCGGCAGATGCCGGGGCTCAGGCAGGCGGGGATGCGCACATACATCGGCCCCCAGCACCAGGCGTAGTGGCGGCTCTGGAAGACCAGCGCGCCGCCGTCCTCAAAAACATCCAGCGCCATCGCCAGCCCGCCCGCCGTGCGCTCCAGCACGCCGCCGCCGGGGTGGGCCGTCTTGGTCGAGCGCACGGTCTGGCGGCCCATGTGGCGCGACCAGACCACGCCCCCTTGGCCGTCAGGGCAGGCCGTCACCGTGGTGGGCACGCCCGCCAGGCAGTGCGGCACCAGCGGGCCGCGCAGGGGCCACGCCAGCCACGCCAGCACGCGGCCCAGGCGCGAACAGCGCAAATCCATGTGGCCGTCATACCGGGCGGCCTCGGCGTGGCTGCCGAAGCGGCGCTGCACGGCTTGCGGCAGCCGCGCCCAGGCGGCGGGGCCGAGCAGGGCGGCGATGTCCAGGCCGGGGGTGTTGCTCAGGGGGCAGGTCAGGGTGTTCATGCCTCTCTTATTGCGAGAAGCGGGCCAGCCCTGGAGCGTTGCTAAGTGGTTGATTTCATTGGGGATGTGCGCGCAACCTGTCGCCATGGTTTACAGTGCGCCCACCACCACCTGTTAACGACGTATACACACATGCTGCTGCGCGCCGCCATGGGCTTTTCCCTCTTCGAGACGCTGCTCATGGCGGGCGTGCTGCTGGCCTGGGCCGACAAGGTGGCCGGGGGGCGGCTGCTGGCGGCCTTCCTGGCGGGGATCGCGGTGTGGATCGTGGGCAACGAGTTGCCCAACTGGTTCGGCCCGGGCGTCGAGGTGTGGGCGCTGCGCATGCTCGCCACCGCGCCGCTGACCTCGGCGCTGTTCTTTCACTTCTGCGTGGTGTTCTGCCGCTCGGCGCGCGGCGCGGCCTGGGTGCGGGCCGGGTATGCGCTGGCGCTGGGGGCTACGCTGGTGTCGCAGATCACGCTGCCCGCGCACTTTGTCGATCACGCGGTGGTGGGCCGCCTGGCCTGGGCGGAGCCTACGGCGTGGGTGACGAGCGGCTCGTGGGTGATTCTGGGCGTGGCCGGGGTCACGGTGCTGCTGCGCGCCTTGGCCCGCGCCCAGGCACCTGCCAGGGCACAGATTGCCGCCGTTACGGCCTCGTGCCTGTGGGGGTTGGTGTGCCTGAGCGGCTATGGCATTGCGCTGCTGGGCTGGCCTATTTATCCGTTCCCGCTGCTTGCGCTGCCGCTGTACCCGCTGATCCTCGTGTACGGCATCCTGCGCTATGGCGTGTTCGTGGCGAACGCCTGGGCGGGGCGGGCGCTGGTGTGGACGCTGCTGCTCGCGCTGGGCGCGGCCATCGTGGGCCTGATGCCGCTGCTGCTGCCGTTCGAGTCGCGGTGGTTGAGCGGTTTGGCCGTGGCCGCCAGCGGCTTGGCGCTGAATGGCCCGGTGCGGCGCTTTGCGCAGCGGCTGGTCTATCCGGGCGGCGAGGTTAGCGCGCAGGACTTGGCCGCGTGGCGGCAGTCGTTGGGCGAGGCCGAGAGTTTTGCCGCGCTGGCCGATCGCGCGTCGGCCCTGCTGGGCCAGCGGCTGGGTATGGCGGTGCAGGTTGGGCTGGACGACACCTTTGCCGAGGCCCCGCCCGGTGCCCCCAGCCTGCGCATGCGCCGCGAGGCCCAGGGCTGGGTGCCCGCCTGGGCGCACTGGGACGCCGCCCCGCCCGGCCAGCGCCACGTGGCCGAACTGTTCGGCTCCGTGCTGGCCGACGCCGCCCTGCGCGTCGAACAGGCCCAGCAACTCGCGGCCCGCGAGCGCGAGCGGCAGTTGCAAGCCCGGCTGGCCGAACTCGGCGCGCTGGCCGCCAGCGTGGCGCACGACATCCGCAACCCGCTCAACATCATCTCCATGGCCGTCGCCATGGCCCCGCAAGACACCCGCGCAGAGGTCAGCGTGCAGGTGGCGCGCATAGCGCACCTGGCGAGCGACCTGCTGGACTACGCCAAGCCCTGGAAGCTCCAGCCCGAGCGCTTCGACCTGCGCGCCCTGGCCGACCGGCTGGCCGCCCGCGAACCCGGCCTGCGCCTGGATGCCCATTGGCCCGATGAGCTGTGGGCCAGCGCCGACCCGCGCCGCATGGAGCAGGCGCTGGTCAACCTAGTGCAGAACGCCCGCGACGTGGCCCCCGACGGTTGCACCCTGTCAGTGGAACAGGCGGACGGCTGGCTGCGCCTGCACGTCTGCGACAACGGCCCCGGTGTGCCCGACGACCTGCGCGAGCGCCTGTTCGAGCCTTTCGCCTCACGCAGCCAAGGCGGCACGGGCCTGGGCCTCGCCATCGTGGCGCGCATCGCCCAGGCCCACGGCGGGCGGGCGCGGCTGACCGATCGGGCACCCTGGCGCACCTGCTTCACCCTAGAAATACCGCAATGAGCGACAACAACAACGAGAACACAGTCCCGGGCCGCGTGCTGCTGGTCGATGACGAGGCCGCCTTCCAGCGCCTGGGCGGAGCCTTTCTGCGCAACCTGGGGCATGAGGTGCAACTGGCGGGCGACGGCGAATCCGCCCTGGCCGCCTTCGCGGCGGGCCAGCCTGAACTGGTGCTGCTCGACCTGGCCATGCCCCCCAGCATGGATCCCGAGCAGGGCCTGGCCCTCATCCCCCAATTCGCAGGCGTGCCCGTGGTGGTGCTCACGGGCCACGCCGAGCATGAACTGGCGCTGCGCGCCGCGGAACTCGGCGCCTGGGACTTCCTGCCCAAGCCCATCGACCCCGACCTGCTGCGCTTCGTCGTCACCCGCGCCCTGCGCAAGCACCGGCTGGACGCCGAGGTGCAGCACCTGCGCCAGCAGCAGGCGCACGAAGACATGGGTTTGGTGGGCCAGACCCCCGCCATCGCCGCCCTGCGCGCCATGGTGCGGCGCGTGGCCCCCACGCGGGTCAACGTGCTGGTGCTCGGCCCCACGGGCACTGGCAAGGAACTGGTGGCCCGCGCACTGCACGACCAGGGCGCGAATGCGTCCGGCCCCTTCGTGGCAGTGCATTGCGGAGCCTTGTCCGCCGAGCTGCTGGAGAGTGAGTTGTTCGGCCACGTCAAGGGCAGCTTCACCGGTGCCTACCGCGACCAGCCGGGCCTGGTGGAAGTGGCGCGCGGCGGCACGCTCTTTCTGGACGAGGTGGGCGAGATGCCGCCGCCCATGCAGGTCAAGCTGCTGCGCTTTCTGCAAGAGGGCACGTACATGCCCGTGGGCGGGCGCGCCACGCTGCGCAGCGAGGTGCGCGTGGTGGCAGCCACCCACCGCGACCTGGAAGCCATGGTGCAGGCCGGGCAGTTCCGCGAAGACCTGTACTACCGCCTGAAGGGCGTGGTGCTGCGCACCCCCGCGCTGGCTGAGCGGCATGCCGACGTGCCTCTGCTGGCCGCCCGCTTTGCCCAGCGGCGCGGTGCGGGGCTGGGGGCTAGCGCCCTGGTCTGGCTGGCGGGGCGCGAATGGCATGGCAACGTGCGCGAACTGAAGGCCATCGTCGAATCCGCCGCCGCCCTGCTGTTGCCGGGACAGCGCGACCTGGATGCGGAGCTGCTGGCCCTGGCGGCGGGCGAGGTACCCACGGTCCCGGCGGCGGAACCGCAGGAACCGGCGGGCGGCCTGCTCGACCACGCGCTGACGGAACTGGAGCGGCGGTTGGTGAGCGAGGCCCTGCAGGCCGCAGGCGGCAACCAGTCCGAGGCGGCGCGCAGGCTGGGCGTCTCGCGCGTCGGGCTCATCAAGAAGCTGGCGCGGCTGGGCTTGCGCTGAAAAAACAAAGGCACCCGAGGGTGCCTTTGTTGGAGGGGGACGGAAGCGCTCAGCTCGCCAGCGCCTGCAGTGCGCGTGCGGTGATTTCTTCCACGCTGCCCGTGCCGCTGATGGCGCGGTACTTGGGTGCGGCGTCGGGTTCGGCCTTGGCCCAGTTGCTGTAGTAGTCCACCAGCGGGCGCGTCTGGTCGCTATAGACCTGCAGGCGCTTCTTCACGGTCTCTTCCTTGTCGTCCTCGCGCTGGATGAGTTCTTCGCCCGTCACGTCGTCCTTGCCTTCCACCTTGGGCGGGTTGAACTTGACGTGGTAGGTGCGGCCGCTGGCGGGGTGCGAGCGGCGGCCGCTCATGCGTTCGATGATGGCGTCGAAGGGCACGTCGATCTCCAGCACGTAGTCGAGCTTGACGCCCGCGGCCTTCATCGCGTCCGCCTGCGGAATCGTGCGGGGGAAGCCGTCGAACAGGAAGCCGTTGGCGCAGTCCGGCTGGGCGATGCGTTCCTTGACGAGGTTGATGATGAGGTCATCGCTGACCAGGGCGCCCGACTTCATGATCGCATCCGCCTGCAGGCCCAGTGGCGTGCCGGCCTTCACGGCGGCGCGCAGCATGTCGCCAGTGGAGATTTGCGGGATGCCGTACTTCTGGCAGATGAATGTGGCTTGCGTGCCCTTTCCGGCGCCCGGCGCGCCCAGCAGAATCAGTCTCATGGAAGTCCTCGAAGGTTAGAAATCGGCGGCGCCGCTGGCACGGGCACGGTGGGGCAGCGCCCGAGATGCGGCGCTCTCGTTGCGGGCGAGGATAGCATGGGCCTCTTCGGCCCGGCTTACAGGAAGAGGGAACGAACCCGCTCCAGATCCTCGGGCGTATCGACCCCAGGGCCGGGTGCCTCGGCGGCCAGGTGCACGGCGATGCGGTGGCCGTGCCACAGGGCGCGCAGCTGCTCTAGGGCCTCGATGGTTTCGGTGGGCGCCGGCGCCAGGGCGGGGAACTGGCGCAGGAAGCCCGCGCGGTAGCTGTAGATGCCCACGTGCCGCAACGGCGTGAAGGCGCTGCCTTCCCACCACGCCGTGCCCGGCGCGTGGTCGCGGGCGAAGGGGATGGGCGCGCGGCTGAAGTAGTGCGCCAGGCCGCGTGCGTCCAGCACCACCTTCACCACGTTGGGGTTGGCGTAGTCGGCGGGCTTGGCGATGGCGTGGGCGGCGGTGCCCATGCTGGCCTCGGGCCGGGCGGGGAGCAGGGCGGCCACGGCGTCGATGAGGGCGGGGTCCATCAGCGGCTCGTCGCCCTGCACGTTCACCACGATGTCATCGCCATCCAGGCCCAGTTGCGTGCAGGCTTCGGCCAGGCGGTCGCTGCCGCTGGGGTGGTCGGCGCGGGTGGCGACCGCCTCCACGCCGTGCGCGGCGCAGGCCTGCAGTATGCGGGCGTCGTCGGCCGCCACCACCACGCGGGCGGCGGCGCTCTGGGCGGCGCGCCGGGCCACGCGCACCACCATGGGCAGGCCGGCGATGTCGGCCAGGGGCTTGTCCGGCAGGCGGCTCGACGCCATGCGCGCCGGGATCAGCACCGTGAAAGGGTGCAGGGCGCTCATGGCGCTTCCAGCTCCTCGTCGGTCAGCGTGCGGGCCTCGTTTTCCAGCAGCACCGGGATGCCGTCGCGCACCGGGTAGGCCAGACGGGCGCTGCGCGAGACGAGTTCCTGGGCCTCGCGGTCGTAGGTCAGCGGGCCCTTGGTGACGGGGCAGACCAGCAGTTCAAGCAGTTTGGGGTCCATGGCGGGTGTCGTGTCTATTCCTCAGCGGGGTGGTGATGGTAGCCGCTCGTCCAGCAGCGCGAAGAAGGCGGGCGGGATGTGGGTCTGCAGCGGCACGGCCAGGGCATCCGGGTGCCGGGGCCAGAGCTTCACAGCATCTTTTTCGGTGCAAATCAGCCTCTGGCGCTTACCTGGCAGGCGCTGCCAGCTATCAAAATCGAAGTGATCGGGCAGCGCCTCGCAGGCGGCCAGCTCCAGGCCCTGGGCGCGCAGCATGGCGAAGAAGTCCCCAGGCCGGGCGATGGCCGCCACGGCGTGCAGGGGCGTGCCGCGCAGGCTGGCCAGGGGCACCTGCTGGCCATCCCGCGTGACGGCATGGGGGGCAAGCATGCGTTGTATGGCGAACGCCGGCGCCGTGGTGTGGGCGGGCAGGGCGCCGCTGTGCAGCACGGCATCCACCCGGCGCGGCCAGGGCTCGCGCAAGGGGCCTGCGGGCAGCAGCCAGCCGTTGCCCACGCCCTGGTCGTTGAATACGCAGATTTCCACGTCGCGCCGCAGGGCCAGGTGCTGCAGGCCGTCGTCGCACACGATCACATCGGTTTGCGGGTGCGCGGTCAGCAGGGCGCGGGCGGCGTCCAGGCGGCGCCGCGCGACGAAGACCGGCGTGCCGGGGCAATGGCGGGCGATGAGGGCGGGCTCATCGCCCACGACACTGGCGGGGCTGTCGGGCAGCACCGGGCGGCAGTCCGTGGTGCGGCGGCCGTAGCCGCGCGAGATGACGCCGGGGTTCAGGCCCCGTGCGCGCAGGTGCTGCACCAGGGCGATGGTGACGGGCGTCTTGCCCGCGCCGCCTGCAATGACGTTGCCGACCACGATGACGGGGCGGCCAGGGTGTTCGGATGGGAGGATGCCGACGCGGTACAGCCCGCGCCGCGCCGCCGCCAGCGCGCCGTAGAGCAGCGACAGGGGCCGGAGAGCCCAGGCCAGGGGGCCGCGCCCTTGCCAGACCCGCTGGAGCATGCTCAGCGGCGGGCCGCCCCTGCGGACGACTGCGTGGCGAAGGTGATCTGCGTGAGGCCCACACGGCGCGCGGCCTCCATCACCGACACCACGGACTGGTGCGGCGACATGGCGTCGGCGCTGATGATCACCACGCTGCCCTGGCCTGCGGCGGCGCGCAGCGCCTGGGCGATGGCCTCCACGCTCTTGCCATCCACGCCGGTCTTGTTGACGGCGTAGCGCCCGTCGGCCGCCACGGAGACGATGATTTCCTTGGGGTGGTCGCGCTGCTGCTCGGCGTCGGCCACGGGCAGGGTGAGCTGCAGTTCCGTGAACTTGCTGTAGGTGGTGGTCAGCATCAGAAAGATGAGGATCACCAGCAGCACGTCGATGAACGGGATCAGGTTGATCTCCGGTTCCTCCTGGGTGCGGGGGCGGAAGTTCATGGACGAAGCCTTTCAGGCTGAGGTTTTGCCGCCGGGCCGTCCCAAGGCAAAACGCGGCCCCCTCGGGGGGCAGGGAGCCACGCGCAGCGGGCCGACCGTGGGGGCTTCATTTCTTGCGCAGACGCAGAATGTGGCGCACGAAGGTTTCAGATGCCAGCTCCAGCGTGAGCAGGTAGGCATCGACGCGAGCGCGGAAATAGCGCCAGAAGATCAGCGTCGGGATGGCCACGATCAGGCCGAAGGCCGTGTTGTACAGCGCGATGGAGATACCGTGCGCGAGCTGCGCCGGGTTGCCGCCGCCCATGGCCTGGCCCACACCGCCACCGCCGGCCTGCGAGCCGAAGATCTCGATCATGCCGATCACCGTGCCCAGCAGGCCCAGCAAGGGCGCGGCCGAGGCGATGGTGGCCAGGGCCGACAGGTATTTTTCCAGCCGGTGGGCCACGGCGCGGCCGGTGCCTTCCATGGCGGCGCGCAGGTCGGTCTCGCTGCACTGGGGATTGCTGTTGAGCGTGCGCAGGCCGCTGGCCAGCACCTCGCCCAGGGCGGAGTTCTGCGCGAGTTGGTTCACCACGTCGGGTGTGGGCACGGCCTTGGACGAAACGGTGATGGCCTCGTCGAGCAGCTTAGGGGGGGCGACGCGGGCCGTCTTGAGGGCCATGAAGCGTTCGAAAATCAGCGCCAGTCCCAGGACGGAACACGCGATCAGGGGCCAGATCGGCCAGCCTGCGGCTTGTATGATGGACAGCAAATCTCTCTCCGCGCAGATGGGTCAGCCGGCGATTATGGCCCAGCTTGCAGGTTCCACCGGCGCGCTAGCACGTCACAAACCGTTACCTTGACGTGGACGAATTCCGGCCCTGCGCTCACCCACAAAAACTGTGGATAACTTTGTGGGAAACCTGCCCCGGCCACCCCGCAAAGCGGCATCCCGCCGTGCATGCAACAGATTGATGAAAAATTGCACAGTGAAAAATATATATAAATCAATAACTTGCACGTGCATGCGTGTTCTGCGGGCCATGCGGCTGGGCGGTGCGCACAAGGCGCCCGCTGCCCCGGTTCTGTGGAGTACTCGCCCCCTCAGCGCGGCCCGCAAGCCCATCGCCGCCGATGTTTGAGCGCCCGAACCTCGCAGCGGCGCCGCGCGTATGGGAAGTTGGCGCGCTATGCCGCGCCATTGCTGATGCTCTGGAGTCGCGCTTCAATCCTGTCGCGGTGCGCGGCGAGATCACGGGCTTCTCGCGCGCATCCAGCGGGCATTGCTACTTTTCGGTCAAGGACGCCCACGGCCAGCTGCGCTGCGCCATGTTCCGCCGCGCGGCCAGCCTGCTTGACTTTTCGCCGCGCGATGGCGAATTGGTGGAGCTGCGCGGGCGCCTTGGCGTGTACGAGGCGCGCGGCGACCTGCAGTTCATCGTGGAAAGCATGCAGCGCGCGGGGCAGGGCGCGCTGTTCGAGCGGTTCCTGCTTCTGAAGGCCCGGCTGGAGGCCGAGGGCCTGTTCGACGCCGCCCGCAAGCGCCCGCTGCCCCTGCAGCCGCGCGGCATCGGCGTGGTCACGTCGCTGGGCGCGGCGGCCCTGCACGACGTGGTGACGGCGCTGCGCCGCCGCGTGCCGCACATCCCCGTGGTGCTGGCGCCCGCGCAGGTGCAGGGCGCGGCCGCGCCGCAGTCCCTCATCGCGGCGCTATCAAAAATGTATCTGCTTGCGCAGGATGGACAAGCGCTGGAGGCCGATTCGGCCCCTATCGACGTGATCCTGCTCGTGCGCGGCGGCGGCTCCATCGAGGACCTCTGGGCCTTCAACGACGAGCAACTGGCCCGCACCATCGTGCACAGCCCGGTGCCGCTGATCAGCGGCGTGGGGCACGAGACGGACTTCACCATCGCCGACTTCTGCGCCGACCTGCGCGCGCCCACGCCCACGGCCGCGGCCGAGCTGGTGGCCCAGCCGCGCGAGGTGTGGCTGGGTGCACTGGGCCTGCTGGGCGGGCGGCTGGCCGACGGCGTGCAGCGCCAGATCGACACGCGCCACCAGCGGCTGGACCAGGCGGCGGCGCGGCTGGGCCGGCCCTCGGGGCTGGTGGCGCGCCAGCAGATGCAACTGGCGCGCCTGGCCCAGCGCATGCGGCATGGCATGCTCCTGAAACTGCAGCGGCTTGCGCATGCGCAGCAAGCGCTGGAGGCCGATTTGCCTGCACAGCTGCAGCGCTGCGCGGCCCGGCACGCCGACCGGCTGGACCGCGCCGCCCTGCGCCTGGAACTGCTGGACCCGCGCCTGGTGCTGCAGCGCGGCTATGCGCTGCTGACCGACACCGATGGCCAGGCCGTGACCAGCGTGCGCCAGGCCCATCCGGGCGACGCGCTGCGCGCCACGCTGGCCGATGGCGCGGTGGACCTGACGGTGGCCCAGCCGCGCCTGCTTTAAGGGCATCTCCGAGCAGCCGTAGGACAAGGGCGTTTTTACCGGCGCGCGCCCTGCAGGGGCCATGGGTTCTTCCTACAATGCCTGTTTCGCGCCATGCCGGCTCCCCCATGCCGGCATGCACCCTCCCAGAATTTCAAACCACCACGAGGAAACACCATGGAACACACCCTTCCCCCGCTGCCCTACGCCATCGACGCCCTGGCGCCGTACTACAGCCAGGAGACGCTGGAATACCACCACGGCAAGCACCACAACGCCTACGTGGTGAACCTCAACAACCTGCAAAAGGGCACCGAGTTTGAGAACATGGCGCTCGAAGAGATCGTCAAGAAGTCCAGCGGCGGCATCTACAACAACGCGGCCCAGATCTGGAACCACACCTTCTTCTGGAACTGCATGGCACCCCAGGGCGGCGGCGAGCCGTCCGGCGCGCTGGCAGCGGCCATCAACGCCAAGTGGGGCAGCTACGCGGCCTTCAAGGAAGCCTTCGTGAAGAGCGCCGTGGGCAACTTCGGCTCCGGCTGGACCTGGCTGGTGAAGAAGGCCGACGGCAGCGTGGACATCGTGAACACCGGCGCCGCCGGCACGCCGCTGACGACCGCCGACAAGGCGCTGCTGACGGTGGACGTGTGGGAGCATGCCTACTACATCGACTACCGCAACCTGCGCCCCAAGTTCGTGGAGACCTTCCTCTCCAACCTGGTGAACTGGAAGTTCGCGGAAGCCAACTTCGCCTAAAGGGTAGCGGTCAACCCAGTTTCATACACTGGCAAAAAAACAAAAACGGCCTGCGGGCCGTTTTTGTTTTCTAGGTCTTTTAGGCCTCCAGCGCTTATGGGGCAAGCGCTGGCAGCTATCAAAACAATATCACTTGCGCTTGAACGGCGCGCCGCTGAGCTTGGCGCCGGCCTGGATGCCCCGCTTGGCGAACCAGCCCTGGTTCATTTCCAGCACGTAGCGCACGGGCTTGGCGGAGCAGTGCGAATCCAGCGTCTGCGGCTTCATGTCCGCCAGGTTGGCGATGGTGCCATCGTCCTCCACGAACGCGGCCGTCAGCGGCAGCAGCGTATTCTTCATCCAGAAGCACTGCTGCGCGGGCTGCTCGAACACGAACAGCATGCCCTCGTGCTGTGGCATCTCCTTGCGGTGCATCAGGCCGGTCTGGCGCTCCTGCGGCGCGAGGGCCACCTGGGCATCGATGCGGTGCATGCCCGCGGTGAGTTCCACGCGCTGCAGGTTCAACTGGGGGCCGTCCTGTGCGGCAGCGGGCAGGGCAATGGCGGCCAGCAGCGCGGCGGCGAAGAAAGCGTGATAGTTCATAAGTGGCTCTAAAAGCAAATCGCCCGCCAATGCGGGCGATTGCCATTGTGAATCAAGCGTGCATCCAGCGCGCTCAAGCGGCCTTGTGGCCGTGGGCCGCCTTTTTCTTGGCGACCTTCTTGCCGGTCTTTTTCTTGGCGACCTTCTTGGTCTTGGTGGCCTTGGTCTTGGCTACGGGGGCAGGTGCGGCGGCCGCGGCCGGAGCGGCCAGGGGCGCGGGCGCTGCCGCAGGCGTGGGGGCCGGGGCTGGAGCCGCTGCGGGTGCCTGTGCGAAAGCACCTGCCGCGAAGAGACCAGCCACCAGGACAGCGAGGAGTTTTTTCATATATGCCGTTTCCAGTGTTGTGTTGTTGAACGAGGGCGGAAGGCCCTGCGCGGGGCACAGGGCTCCACTCGCAACGATAGCAGCGGCGGGCGCGTTGACATGGGGCTGCAGCAAAATTTTTCTCATTAGAATCATTCGGCTTTTCGCCGCTTTGCTTGCCCACAGGAGACATGCCCATGACCAGTTATCAGCACATCAAGGTGCCCGCCGAAGGCCAGAAGATCACCGTCAACGCCGACATGTCGCTGAATGTGCCGGACCAGCCCATCATTCCCTTCATCGAGGGCGACGGCACGGGCCTGGACATCACGCCCGTGATGATCAAGGTGGTCGATGCCGCCGTGGCCAGGGCCTATGGCGGCAAGAAGAAGATCCACTGGATGGAGGTCTACGCCGGCGAGAAATCCACCAAGGTCTACGGCCCCGACGTGTGGCTGCCCGACGAAACGCTGCAGGTGCTGCGCGAGTACGTGGTGTCCATCAAGGGGCCGCTGACCACGCCCGTGGGCGGCGGCATCCGCTCGCTGAACGTGGCGCTGCGCCAGGAACTGGATCTGTACGTCTGCCTGCGCCCCGTGCAGTATTTCAAGGGCGTGCCCTCGCCGCTGAAGGAGCCCGAGAAGACCAACATGGTGATCTTCCGCGAGAACTCGGAGGACATCTACGCCGGCATCGAGTTCGAGGCCGAGTCCGACAAGGCGAAGAAGCTCATCAAGTTCCTGCAGGACGAGATGGGCGTGAAGAAGATCCGCTTTCCCGAGACTTCGGGCATCGGCGTCAAGCCCGTGTCCATCGAAGGCACGGAGCGCCTGGTGCGCAAGGCCATCCAGTACGCCATCGACAACAACAAGCCCAGCGTGACCATCGTGCACAAGGGCAACATCATGAAGTACACCGAGGGCGGCTTCCGCGACTGGGCCTATGCCCTGGCACAGAAGGAGTTCGGCGCCCAGCCGATCGACGGCGGGCCGTGGTGCAAGCTCAAGAACCCCAAGACGGGCAAGGACATCACCATCAAGGACAGCATCGCCGACGCCTTCCTGCAGCAGATCCTGCTGCGCCCTGCCGAGTACTCGGTGGTGGCCACGCTGAACCTCAACGGCGACTACATCTCCGACGCGCTGGCGGCCCAGGTGGGCGGCATCGGCATCGCGCCGGGCGCCAACCTGTCGGATTCGGTGGCCTGCTTCGAGGCCACGCACGGCACGGCGCCCAAGTACGCGGGCAAGGACTACGTGAACCCCGGCTCCGAGATCCTCTCGGCCGAGATGATGCTGCGCCACATGGGCTGGACCGAGGCGGCGGACCTGATCATCAGCTCGCTGGAGAAGGCCATCGCCTCCAAGAAGGTCACCTACGACTTCGCCCGCCTGATGGACGGCGCCACGCAGGTGAGCTGCTCGGGCTTCGGCCAGGTGATGATCGACCAGATGTGACGTAACTCCCGCGCAACGTGCGCGTGCAGGCCCCTGCGCCGGCTGCCCGGACAGGGGCTTTTTTCTGGGCGGCCCCGGCCCCGCCGGCACCTGACCCTGGTCATTTGCGGGTTGGCATTTTCCAGCCGGCCCCCTAAGATGGTTTTGACCTGCCCGCGTGGGCAGCGAGACTCCACACCGGGAGATGGCATGGTGTCTGATTATTCCGCCGCGTACTGGGAGCAGAACCCCGATGCGCTGCTGGTGCTCTCGCCCGAGGGCGCGGTGCTCAACTGGAACCCGGCCGCCGAGGCGATTTTCGGCTACGCCGCGGCCGAGGTGCTGGGCGCCTTCGTGCTCGATCTCATCGTGCCGGCCGACCGCGCCCATGAAGAGGAGGCCATGCGGGCCGAGGCGCTGCGCGGCAAGACGGCCGTGCACGAATCGGTGCGCCGCCGCAAGGACGGCTCGCTGGTGCACGTGAACGTCTCCACCCGCGCGGTGCGCGGCGCGGACGGGCAGCTGCTGTACTTCCTGTCGAGCAAGAAGGACGTCACCCAGCTCAAGGTGCAGCGCGACGCCCAGCTGCTGGAGGCGCGCTTTCGCGACCTGCTCGAATCCACGCCCGACGCCATCATCATGGTCAACGTGACCGGGCGCATCGTGCTGGTGAATTCGCAGGCCGAGCGGGTCTTCGGCTACGAGCGCACCGAGCTGCTGGGGCAGACCATCGAGGTGCTTCTGCCCCACCGCTACCGGGGCGGGCACCTGCGGCACCGCACCGGCTTCTTCGGGCAGCCGCGCACGCGCACCATGGGCGCGGGCCTGGAGCTCTATGGCCTGCGCAAGGGCGGAGACGAGTTCCCGGTGGAGATCAGCCTGAGCCCGATCAGCACCGAAGAAGGCACCATGGCGATGACCGCGATCCGCGACATCACCGACCGCAAGCGTGCGGACCAGAAGTTCAAGGACCTGCTGGAGGCGGCGCCCGACGCCATGGTCATCGTCAACCGCGAAGGCCGCATTGTGCTGGTCAACTCGCAGGCCGTGCGGCTGTTCGGCTGGAGCCGCGATGAGCTGCTGGACCAGCCCATCGAGCTGCTCGTGCCCGAGCGCTACAGCGCCCGCCACCCGGACCACCGCCACCGCTTCTTCTCCGAGCCGCGCACCCGCTCCATGGGCGCGGGGCTGGACCTGTACGGCCTGCGCAAGGACGGCTCGGAGTTCCCCGTGGAGATCAGCCTGAGTCCGCTGGAGACCGAGGAGGGCCTGTACGTCTCCAGCGCGATCCGCGACGTGACCGAGCGCAAGCGCATCGAAAGGGCGCTGCGCGACAAGAACCTGGAGCTGGAGAACGCAGCCCTGGTGAAGGACCGCTTCCTCGCCAGCATGTCCCACGAGCTGCGCACGCCGCTCAACGCCATCATCGGCTTCACCGGCACCCTGCTGATGCAGCTGCCGGGGCCGCTCAACACCGAGCAGGAAAAGCAGCTGCGCATCGTGCAGACGGGCGCGCGCCACCTGCTGTCGCTCATCAACGACCTGCTGGACGTGGCCAAGCTCAGCGCCAACAAGGCATCGTTCAACATCGAGACGCTGGACTGCCGCAGCGTGGTCGGGGACGTGGCCGCCACGCTGGAGCCCGAGGCGCAGCGCAAGGGCCTAGCGTTCGCCGTGCAGGTACCGCCGGACGCCGTGCCCCTGCGCACCGACCGCCGGGCCCTGAGCCAGATCCTCATCAACCTGGTGGGCAATGCGATCAAGTTCACGCAGCAGGGCGGCGTGGAGGTCTCGCTGGAGCAGGTTGTGTCGCCCACGCAGGCGAATGCAGTGCGGGTGCGGGTGCGCGACACCGGCCCGGGGATTCCCGCGCAGGAGCAGTCCCGCCTGTTCGAGGCCTTCTCGCGCGTGGAAAGCGCCGAGCGGCGCCACCACGAGGGCACGGGCCTGGGCCTGCACCTGAGCCGCAAGCTGGCCGAGGCCCTGGGCGGGAGCGTAGGATTCGAAAGCGCCGAAGGGCAGGGCAGCACCTTCACCCTGGAACTGCCGGAGATGCCCGAATGAAAAACAACCCCCACGCTCCACCGCTGCGCGGGTCGCTGCCCCCCAAGGGGGCCACTTTCCACCTTGGGGCGGCCCCGCGATGAAAAAATCCACCATCCTGGTCATCGAAGACGACGACGCCAGCCGCCAGCTGGTCACCTACCTGCTGGAGTCGGCGGGCCACCGCGTGCTGGCGGCGGAGAACGGCGCGCTGGGCCTGGGCCTGGCGCTGGCCGAGGGGCCGGACCTGATCCTGTGCGACCTGCAGATGCCCGTCATGAACGGCTACGAGGTGGCGCGCAGCCTGCGCACGCACCACAAGTGGCGCGTGGTGCCGCTCATCGCGGTGACGGCCTTCTCGATGCCCGGCGACCGCGAGAAGGCGCTGGAGGTGGGCTTCGACGACCACCTGTCCAAGCCCATCACCCCCGAGACCTTCGTGCGGCAGATCGAGACCTTCCTGTCCTCTTCCTCGTTCCACGCACCGCCGGGCGCGGCCTGACACCGCGCGCTCCCATGGCCAAGATCCTTGTCGTCGATGACCTTCCGGCCAACCGGGCGCTCGTGGTCACGCTCGTGGGCCACAGCGGCCACCAGGCGCTGGAGGCGACCGATGGCGCCGAGGCGCTGGCCATGGTGCGCGCCGAGCGGCCGGAGCTGGTCATCTCCGACATCCTCATGCCCACCATGGACGGCTACGAGTTCGTGCGCCAGCTGCGCAACGATCCCGAGCTCGCCGCCACGCAGGTGATCTTCTGCAGCGCGCACTACCACGAGCAGGAGGCGCGCAGCCTGGCCCAGGCCTGCGGCGTCACGCAGGTGCTCATCAAGCCCTGCGAGCCGCAGGACATCCTGGCGGCCATCGAGCGGGCGCTGGCGGAGGCCCCGCGCCTGCCGGAACGGCCCCTGGAGCATGCGTTCCAGACGCGCCACCTGCGCCTCATGACGGACAAGCTCACGGGCAACATGGCCGAGCTCGAAGCCATGAACCGGCGGCTGGCGGCCCTGACCGACCTGAACCTGCAGCTCGCCTCCGAGCGCGACCCCCAGGTGCTGATGGTCAACGTCTGCGACGGCGCGCGCAACCTCGTGGGGGCGCAGTACGTGGTGCTGTGCGTGGTGCGCAAGGACATCCGCGCCTGCCTGTCGTGCACCAGCGGCATCGACGCCGCGGCCACCGGCCTGCTGGACCTGCCGGTGGTGTCGCACGGCCTGCTGGGGCAGGTGCGGGCCGAGCGGCGGCCCCGGCGCATCGCCCAGAACCCCGGCGGCGACCCGCGCGCGGTGGGCCTGCCCGCCGGCTACCCGGCCTTGCACCATGCGCTGATCGTTCCCATCACCTCGCTGTCGTTCTCCTACGGTTGGCTGTGCCTGGTCAACAAGACCGGCGCCCAGGAGTTCAGCGACGAGGACGAGAAGGTCGTGGCCGTGCTGGGCGCCCAGGTCGGTCGCATCTACGAAAACGGCAGCCTCTACACCGAGGTGCAGCGGCACGCCGACCAGCTGCAGTTGGAGGTGCTGGAGCGCAAGCGCGTCATCGAGGAGCTGCGCACCAGCGAGGCCGGCCTGCACCGCGCCCAGGTGCTGGCCAAGATCACCCACGTGATCACCGGGCAGGGCGGCGTGTTCGAGAGCTGGCCCGACACCTGCCCGCAGATGCTGGGCCTGGCGCCGTCGGCCATGCCCCGCTCCACGCGCGAATGGCTGGACCTGATCTACCCCGAGGACCGGCCGCTGTTCCGCGCGCACGCGCTGGAGGCGGCGCGCGAGCGTTCGCGCCGGGACTTCATCTACCGCGTGGTGCGCGCGGACGGCGCGCTGCTGCACCTGCGCCAGGTGATGGAGCCGCTGCCGGTGGAGGAGGGCAGCAGCGAGCCGCCGCGCTGGTTCAACACCATGCAGGACATCAGCGAGCAAAAGCACGCCGAAGAGGCGTTGCGCGAGAGCGACCGCCGCTTCAACGACATGCTCGACAAGGTCGAGATGCTCTCGCTGATGCTCGACACCGAGGGACGCGTCACCTACTGCAACGATTACCTGCTGCGCCTCACGGGCTGGCAGCGCGAGGAGGTGGTGGGCCAGAGCGGCTTCTCGCTGTTCCTGCCGCCCGACGTGGGCGACGTGCGGCACGTGTACGCCGACATGCTGGCCGACCGGCCCACGGCCTGGCACTACGAGAACCAGATCGTCACGCGCGCGGGCGAGCGCCGGCTCGTGAACTGGCACAACATCATGCTGCGCTCGGTGGACGGGCACAGCACCGGCATCGCCGCGCTGGGCGAAGACATCACCGAACGCCGCGAGGCCGAGCGCAAGATCAAGCGGCTCAACCGCGTGTACGCCATGCTCAGCGGCATCAATACCCTGATCGTGCGCGTGCGCAAGCGTGATGAGCTGTTCCGCGAGGCCTGCCGCATCGCGGTGGAGGAGGGCCAGTTCGAAATCGCGTGGATCGGGCGCGTGGATGCAAACCTGGGCCGGCTGGTCCCGGTCGCCTTGGCGGGTGCGAGGACGGATTTTCTCGAAACCTTCCAGGACCGCCTGTCGCTGTACCGCGAGCCCACGCTGGGCGAGAGCCTGAGCGCCAGCGCGGTGCGCACCCGGCAGCCGGCGGTATCCGATGACATCAAGGGCGACCCCAAGGTGCTGATCCCCGGGGTTTTGGCGCAGCGTGGCGTGGCGTCGATGGCATCCATGCCCCTGGTGGTGGGCCAGGAGGTCAAGGGCGTGCTGACCCTGTTCTCCGACGAAGTCGGGTTCTTCAACGAAGAGGAGGTGAAGCTGCTCATGGAGCTGGCGGGCGACATCGGCTTCGCGCTCGATCACCTGGACAAGGAAGAGCGGCTGAACTACCTGGCCTACTACGACGACATCACGGGCCTGCCCAACCGGACCCTGTTCCTGGAGCGCGGCGGGCAGCACCTGCGCATGCGCGAAGGGGCGGCGGGCAAGGCGCTGCCGGGCGTCGCGCTGGTGGACATCAGCCGGTTCCGCTTCGTCAACGACACCCTGGGGCGCCAGCGCGGCGACGAGCTGCTCAAGCAGGTGGCCCAGCGGCTGCAGCAGGCGGCCGGCGACGCGTACGACATCGCGCGCATCGGCATCAACAGCTTCGGCATCACCGTGACCGACGCGCGCGACGCCAACGGCGTGGCGCTGGCGGTGGACCACCTCATGCGCAGCTGCTTCGGCACGCCCTTCGTGCTGGGCACCACCGAGCTGCGCATGGCCGCCAAGGCGGGCGTGGCCCTGTACCCCATGGACGGCGACGATGCCGAAACCCTGCTGCGCAACGCCGAGGCCGCCGCCAACAAGGCCAAGGCCTCGGCCGACAACCTGCTGTTCTACACGGCGGAGATGAACGTGCGCGTGGCCGAGACGCTGAGCATGGAAGGCCGCCTGCGCGAAGCGCTGGAGCGCGGCCAGTTCGTGCTGCACTACCAGCCCAAGCAGCACCTGGCCAGCGGCGCCATCGCGGGCGCCGAGGCGCTGATCCGCTGGCACGACCCCGAGCGCGGCCTGGTGCCGCCGGGCCAGTTCATCCCCATCCTGGAGGAAACGGGCCTGATCTACGACGTGGGCCGCTGGGCGCTGCGGCGCGCGCTGGCCGACAACCAGCGCTGGCGCAACGCCGGGCACCCGCCGCTGCGCGTGGCGGTGAACGTGTCCTTCCTGCAACTGCGCCACCGGGGCTTCATCGACGAGGTGGCGGACGCGGTCGCGCACGACCCACTGGCCGCCGCCGGGCTGGAGCTGGAGATCACCGAAAGCATGGTGATGGAGGACGTGGAGCACAGCACCCGCAGCCTGCATGCGCTGCGCGAAATGGGCATCACCATCGCCATCGACGACTTCGGCACCGGTTTTTCGTCGCTGAGCTACCTGGCCCGGCTGCCGGTGGACACGCTCAAGATCGACCGCTCCTTCATCCTGGGCATGGCGGCCGGGCCGCAGGGCCAGGCGCTGGTGTCCACCATCATCAACCTGGGGCACTCGCTCGGCCTCGAGGTGGTGGCCGAAGGGGTGGAAACCGACGAGCAGAGCCGCCAGCTGGCCATGCTGGGCTGCGACGAGATCCAGGGCTACCTGCTGAGCCAGCCCCTGCCGGCCGAGGCGTTCGAGAAGCGCTTTCTGCGGCCTGCAGGCCCAGGGTGATTGCTATGGATTGAATAGCATGCAGCGCTGGATGGAAGGGCGCTGCAGCCGGTTTTGACCCTGATTCTCAGGGCGCGCGCTCCGACTCCACCACCATGTCCAGCACATAGGCATGGCTGGGCGCATCGGCAGGCAGCTGGCCGTTGCGGGCCAGCGGATAGCGCTGCACGCGCAGCACGTTGCGGATGCCGCGCTCGTGCTGGTAGCCGTCGATCTCGCCCTGGAAGATGCGCCATTCGCCCACGCCCTGCCGGACGCCGTTGTCGGCATAGCGCACGTCGCGCACGCGCAGGCATTGGGCGTTTGGCATCAGCGGGTGGTTGCAGGCCACGCGCTCGGGCGCCACTTCCAGGAAGATGCGTTCGCCCGCCGAGCCGTAGCGCGTCGCGGGCGTGGGCGAGCCGGCCAGCTCCCAGCGGCTGCCGTCGGCGAAATGCAGCACCAACTGAGGCACCGCTGCCGCGCCGCTGCGCAGTTCATAGCGCTGCGCCTGCGGCAACTGCGCAGCCACGCGGTGCTCCAGGTCCATCAGTTCGCGGTCCGCGCAGGCGCGCAGGGTGGACATGGGGCGGTTCACCGTCAGCCGCTGGCCGTCGAGCGCGTAGCCCGCGCCAAGCCGGTTGCACAGGTTCTGCACCGACAGCCCGTCCTTTTCGAAGTGCAGCCGCGCCGCCGGACGGCCCGCCAGCAGCCAGCCGGGCGCTGCCTGGCCGCGGCCGTCGTAGGCGGCGGCCAGGTCCCAGTCATAGGCCTGCAGGGTGTGGGCGGGGTCGGTGTAAGAGGCGGTGGGCGGCGTCACGGGGGCTCCCTGGGGGTTGCTGCCGCAGGCGGCGAGCAGGGCGGCCAGTACAGCGGCAGCCAAGGCTTTGCCGCAGAAGGGGATCAGAGAGGAGACGTTGGATTGGGTCGAATGCATCGGCCGACCTTACCGGAAAAACGCCGCGGGGCGGGTAGGAGAAGGGCTCCACCCTTCAGTCCGTACCAGAGTAGGCAGAAAGGAATTCGGCCAGGGATGAGACCAGGGCTTCCTGGCGGGACAGCATGTCCTCCCCCAGGGGCAAATCGTCGGGATGGTAGTGCTGGAGGAGTTTTTGGCTGGAAGCGAGGTTGGCGCTCATGCCCATGTGAATGGCCTGGATGACCTCCTGGGGGTTGGCCAGCGCTTCGAGCTGCTGCCGCAGGCTTGCATCGAGTTCGGCCTGGTCTTTTGCCAGGGCCTCCAATCCATCACGCGCCGCTTTGCGGAGCCTGGGCGGCGGTTCTCCCCGCTTTTCCTGGTTGGCCCTGATTCGGGCAGCGAAAGTGCGCTCGCCGTCCTCGTAGTGGGAGGCCAGGGATTCGATCAGCGCCAAGGCGGCCCGTATTTGCGGACTGGCTGTCTTGGATGCTGCAATGCGAATGAAATCGGCTTTCATAAGATCGTAAAAAGACAACGGGCGCTGCAGCGGCCTGCAGCAGCGCCCGTTTCAACCGGTCAAGGCCGTGGTCCCGCAGACTACCCCTGCTTCTGCAGCATCTTGATCACGCTCGAAAAATCCTCCCCCCCATGCCCCGCGATGCTGTGCGCCGCATAGAGTGCGCGCGCCAGCCCGCCCAGCGGCGTGGCGGCTTTCACGGCCATGGCGTTTTCCTGGGCCAGGCCCAGGTCCTTGAGCATCAGGTCGGTGCCGAAGCCGCCCGCGTAGCCCTTGCTGGCGGGGGCGGTTTCCATCACGCCGGGGTAGGGGTTGTACTTCTCCAGCGCCCAGTTGCCGCCGGAGCTGCGGCGCATGATCTCTGAGAGGACTTTGGGGTCCAGGCCGTTGGCCACGCCCAGGGCGATGGCTTCGCTGGTACCGGCCATCAGGATGCCCAGCAGCATGTTGTTGCAGATCTTGGCCGTCTGGCCCGCGCCCACGCTGCCGGCGTGGAAGATGTTGGCGCCCATCTTTTCGAGCACGGGGCGGGCGCGTTCCAGGTCGGCCGTCTCGCCGCCGACCATGAAGGTCAGCGTGCCCGCGATGGCGCCGCCCGTGCCGCCGGAGACAGGCGCGTCGATGAAGGCCACGCCCTGCGCCTTGGCGGCCTCGGCCACCTTGCGGGAGGTGGCGGCGGCGATCGTCGATGAGTCGATGACCAGCGTGCCCGCGGGCAGCTGGGCCAGCAGGTTGCCCGCGCCCAGGAACAGCGCTTCGACGTGCTGGCTGGCCGGGAGCATGGTGACGACGACTTCGGCGCCCGCCACGGCGTCAGCGGCGCTGGCGGCGACCTGCGCGCCGCCTTCGGCCACCTTGTCGCACGCGGGTTTCGACAGGTCGAACGCGCGCACTTCGTGGCCCGCCTTGTGCAGGTTCAGTGCCATGGGGCCGCCCATGTTGCCCAGGCCGATGAATGCGATTTTCATGATGTGTTGCTCCTTTGGTTTTGGTATGAAATTGATAGCTGTTGGCGCTTGTCCAGCAAGCGCTAGAGGCCAAAAAGGCTTGAAATCCTAGTCCGTGATGTCCGCCCCCCGCGCCAGCAGTTCGGCACGCAGCACGGAGCGGTGGCAGCGCGATTCGTCCTCGCAATAGCAGCCCAGCGACATGGATGCGTGGTGCGACAGGGCGGCCAGCAAATCGAGCGTGCGGCTGGCCTCGGGCAGGGCCAGCTCCTTGCGGAACTGCTTGACGAAGGCGGCCCACTCCTTGTCGGAATGGGTGTGCTGGGCCTGCAGCGCCTCGTGCACCAGCTCGGGCGTGGGCGAGAGCAGGGGGTACCACACGTCGTAGTAGTCGCGGCTGGCGAATTCGGCCTTGGGCACGCCGCGCGGCGGGCGGCGCACGGTGCCGATGCGGGTGCCTTCCCCGTGCGCGCGCGGGGTGCCGAGGCGGACGATGCGTAGGGACATGGCGGGTTTCCTCCGGTCAGTCTTCGGCGTCGAAGATGCTGTGCTTCTTCTTGCGCGCGGGGGCGGCCGCAGCCTTGGCCGCGCCGGCTTTCTTGCGCGGCGGCGTGGCCTTGGCGTGCGGGTTGTAGGCCAGGGCTTCCTCGATCCAGAAGGCCCACTGCGCGCGCGTGGCGTAGCCGTTGGGCTCCACCCAGAAGTAGCCCTGCATGCCGCCGCCGGGCGAGAGCTCGCGGGTGTTCTGCATTTCCTGGAACTCGCCGTGCCGCGCGGGCGGCAGGCGCACCAGCAGTTCCTCGTGCTTGACGCCGATGCACAGCTTGCCGTCCACGAAGAAGGCCCAGCAGCCGAACAGGGTGCGTTCTTCCACATCGCTGCGGTGCGCCAGCGCATCGCGCACGGCGTCGATCAGGTGCAGCGTCTCGTCGGAGAGTGGGCGGGCGGGCATTTTTGAATCAAATCGGCCTCCAGCGCTTACTGGGAAAGCGCTGGCAGCTATGGAATCGCTAGCGTATGGCCTCCGTGGCGTCGCCATCGAGCATGCGGCGGGCAATGATGACGCGCATGATTTCGTTCGTGCCTTCCAGGATCTGGTGCACGCGCGCGTCGCGCAGCAGGCGCTCCAGCGGGTATTCGCGGATGTAGCCGTAGCCGCCGTGCAATTGCAGCGCGTCGTTGACCACGGTAAAGCCCGCGTCGGTGGCGAAGCGCTTGGCCATGGCACAGTAGGTGGAAGCGTCGCGCGCGCCCGCGTCCAGCTTGCTGGCGGCCAGCCGCACCATCTGGCGCGCGGCGACGAGTTCCGTCGCCATGTCGGCCAGCTTGAACTGCAGGGCCTGGAAGCTGGCGATGGGTTTGCCGAACTGCTTGCGGTCCTGGATGTACTGCTGCGCGGCGTTCAGCGCGCCCTGGGCCGCGCCCACCGAGCAGGTGGCGATGTTGATGCGGCCGCCGTCCAGGCCCTTCATGGCGATCTTGAAGCCTTCGCCCTCGCGGCCCAGCAGGTGGTCGGCCGGGATGCGCACGTTGTCGAAGCTGATGGTGCGCGTGGGCTGGCTGTTCCAGCCCATCTTCTGTTCCTTCTTGCCGTAGCTGATGCCCGGCGCGTCGGCGGGCACAGCAAAGGCGCTGATGCCTGCGGCGCCCGATGTGGCGTCGCCCGTGCGGGCCATGAGCACCAGCACATCGGTGCTGCCCGCGCCGCTGATGAAGGCCTTGGCGCCGTTGATGACGTATTCCGTGCCCGCCAGCTCCGCGCGGGTCTTGAGCGATGCGGCGTCCGAGCCCGCGCCGGGCTCCGTGAGGCAGTAGCTCGCCAGCTTTTCGCCGGTGGTGAGCAGCGGGCCCCAGTGGTCGCGCACCGCATCCGTGGCCCAGGTGCCCAGCATCCAGGTCGCCATGTTGTGGATGGTGATGAAGGCGGTGGTGGACGGGTCCACGGCCGCCATTTCCTCGAAGACCAGCGTGGCGTCGAGCCGGGGCAGGGCCAGGCCGCCCGCGTTCTCGGGCGCGTACAGGCCGCAAAAGCCCAGCTCGCCGGCCTTGGCGATCGCCTCGCGGGGGAAGATGCCTTCCTCGTCCCAGTGCGCGGCGTGGGGCGCCAGTTCGGCCTGGGCGAAATCGCGGGCGGTCTGGGCGAAGGCGCGTTGTTCTTCGGTCAGCTCAAAGTCCATGGTGTCTCTCGGTTTCTTTATTGTTTTATTTGGCCGGTGTGTCGGCGCTCAGCCAGCGCATCAGGCCCCGGCGGCGTTCCTGCGTCTCGCGCGTGAGGCATTCATGGTAGAGGCGCGGGCCGTCGGCCTGCTGCTCCGTGGCGCGCGTGGCCTGCTTGCAGCGCGCCGTGCGCTCGCGCTGCCAAGCGCCGTGCTCCTGGCGCAGCTGGGGGCGTTCGTGGGCCGACAGGGCGCGCATCACGTCGCCGTACAGCACGGCGATGGCGGTGTCGGCGGCCTGGAAGTCCTGCACCGCGCAGGCGTTGACTTCTTCCACCGTGCCGCCGGAGCGGCAGGCGGCGCCCGCCTGCGCCCGGGCGGGCGCAGGGGCCAGTGGGAGCGCCATTGCGCAGGCCAGCAGGGCGCAGGCCCGTGCCGTCATCACTTCAGGCTGATGGTGGTGTTCACGCCGTGGCTGGTGGTGCTGTCGTCGAACCAGCGGGCCGTGACGGTCTTGGTCTGCGTGTAGAACAGCACGACCTGCTTGCCGTAGGGGCCCAGGTCGCCCAGCTTGGAAGCGCGCGAGCCCGAGAACGAGAACAGCGGCACGGGCACGGGGATCGGCACGTTGATGCCCACCTGGCCTACGTCGATCTCTTCCTGGAACTTGCGCGCCGCCGCGCCCGACTGCGTGAAGATGGCCGTGCCGTTGCCGTTGGGGTTGTCGTTGATGAATTCGATGGCCTCGTCGATGTCCGCCGCGGCCGACAGGCACAGCACGGGGCCGAAGATTTCCTGGTCGTAGATGCTCATGCCGGGCACCACGCCGCTGAAGATCGTCGGGCCCACGAAGTTGCCCTTCTCGTAGCCGGGCACGTTGGGGTTGCGGCCGTCCAGCTCCAGCGTGGCGCCGTCGTGCAGGCCGCGCTCGATGAGGCCCGTCACGCGGTCCTTGGCGGCGCAGCTCACGACCGGGCCCACGTCCGTGCCCTTTTCGGTGCCGGCGCTGACCTTGAGGGTCTTGGCCTTGGCGACCAGGTCGGGAATCCATTGCTGCGCCTCGCCCACCAGCACCACCACCGACAGCGCCATGCAGCGCTGGCCCGCAGCGCCGAAGGCGGCGCCGGCCAGGGCGTTGAGGGTCTGCTCCTTGTTCGCGTCGGGCATCACGATGGCGTGGTTCTTCGCGCCCATCATGCATTGCACGCGCTTGCCGTTGAGGCTGGCGCGGTTGTACACGTGCGTGCCGACCTTGGTGGAGCCCACGAAGCTGATGGCCTTGATGTCGGCGTGATCGCAGATGGCGTTCACCGCCGCCTCGCCGCCGTGCACCACGTTCAGCACGCCGGGGGGAATGCCGGCCTCCAGGGCCAGCTCCACCAGGCGCATCGTCACCATCGGGTCCTGCTCGGAGGGCTTGAGCACGAAGGTGTTGCCCGTGGCGATGGCCATGGGGAACATCCACAGCGGGATCATGGCCGGGAAGTTGAACGGCGTGATGCCCGCGCACACGCCCAGGGGCTGCAGCAGGGTGTAGGTGTCCACGCCGCCGGCCACGTTGTTGGCCAGCTCGCCCAGCTGCAGGTTGCCGATGCCGGCGGCATGTTCGACCACTTCCAGGCCGCGGAACACGTCGCCCTCGGCGTCGGGCAGGGTCTTGCCCTGCTCGGCGGTCAGGATGGCGGCCAGCTCGGCCATGTTCTCGCGGATGAGCTGCTGCAGTTTCAGGAAGATGCGGGCGCGGGCGCCGATGGAGGTCTTCTTCCAGGTCTTGAAGGCTTCCTTGGCCGAGGCCACGGCGGCGTCGATTTCCTCGGGCGTGGCGAAGGGCACGCGCGCCAGCACTTCCTGCGTGGCGGGGTTGACCACGTCGCGCCACTGCGTGGTCTTGGATTCGACGAACTGGCCGCCGATCAGCAGCTTGACGGTGGGGGCCAGTGCGGCCACGTGGGTGGGTGCGTTCATGGTGCGGTGTCTCCTGGGTTGGCGAATGCGAATGGCGCATCGTATCTGTGCGAAATTGCTAAAGCAATAGACAATGCTGCACTTCGGCTTTGCAAATTTGCACAATGGACTGGGACAACCTGCGCTACTTCCTGGAGCTGGCCCGCTCCGGCACCCTGGCCGCCGCCGCGCGCCGCGCCGGGGTGGAGCACACCACCGTGGCCCGCCGCATCCAGGCGCTGGAAAAGCAGATGGGCACCGCCCTGTTCGCCCGCGAGGCCGGCGGCCACCGCCTGACCGAGGCCGGCCGCCACCTGCTGCCCGCCGTGGAAGCCATGGAAACCGCCGTGCTCGGCGTGGAGCGCACCGCCCCGGCGCAGGCGGGCGCGGGCCCCTCGGGCCTGGTGCGCGTGGGGGCCACCGAGGGCTTCGGCACGCTCATCCTGGCGCCGCACCTGGCGCGGCTCACGCAGAAGCACCCGCATTTGTCCATCGACCTGCTGGCGCTGCCGCGCATGCTGCACCTGTCGCGGCGCGAGGCGGACATCGTCATCTCGCTGGAGCGGCCCACGCGCGGCTCGGTCATCGTCACCAAGCTGGCCGACTACACGCTGCACCTGTACGGCCAGCGCGAATACCTGGCGCGCCGCCCGCTGGTGGCCACGCGCGAGGACCTGCGCCACCACGCCTTCGTGAGCTATGTGGACGACCTGCTGTTCACCAAGGAACTGCAGTTCCTGGACCAGCTCGACCCGCCCGAGCGCTTCGCCCTGCGCAGCACCAGCGTCACCGCCCAGTACGAGGCCGTGCGCGCCGGCGCCGGGCTGGCCGTGCTGCCGGCCTTCCTGGCCGACAGTGACCCGGTGCTGACCCGCGTGCTGCCGCAGGAGGCGCGGTTCACGCGCACCTTCTGGATGAGCATGCCCGCGGAGGCCAAGCACCAGGCGCGCATGCAGGCGGTGTGGGCCTTCCTGAAGGATGTGGGGCAGCAGGAGGACGCGCGGCTGCGGCCGGACCGGCGGTGACGGGCGCAAAAACAAAAAGCGGCCCGGAAGGCCGCTTTTGTTTTTGCTGAGGACGCGGGGGCGTGCCCCGCATCCCTCATATCCTGCCCATCAGCAGCAGGATCACCAGGATCAGCACCACCAGGCCGATGCCCCCGCTGGGCCCGTAGCCCCAGGAACGGCTGTGGCCCCAGGTGGGCAGGGCGCCAATCAGGATGAGGATCAGGACGATCAGCAGAATCAGCGATAGCGACATGGTGGTTCCCTCCGGGAATGGTGTGGAAGATGTCTGCCATTCTTCGCGGAGCGCCGCCGCCCGCCAGCCGGCCGGGGGCGCGTGGTGGCGTCAGGGTTTTCCGACGCGGGTCCCGGAGGCTGGCGGGGGCAGGCCGAGCATGCTGCGGGCCCAGGCTGGCAGCTCGCCGGCGGGCTGGATGATGCCGCCGGCGGTGCGCACGGCCACCAGGCGGGGGCCGCCGGCTTCCGCGTCGTCCGCATCGTAGAGATAGGCCAGGTCCGCCCTTTGCACGGCCTGCTCCAGCAAGGCCATGGTGCGCGGGTAGCGCGCTAGGATGCGCTCCGGCGGAACCGGGTGGCCGCCCTCGCGCACCCGCTGGGCCACGCGCGCGAGCAGGCGCTGCGGGTCGTCCAGCGCCACCACGTGCAGCGCGACGGTATAGCCCTGGCGCTGTGCGCTGCCGATCAGCTCCAGCTTGGAGGGGTGCGAGAACACCGTTTCGCTGGCCAATGGCGTGCGTGCGGCCAGCAGCGCCGCGCGGCGTGCGTCGGCCCAGGCGCGTGCGGCTTCCGAGCGCTGCTGCGGGTCGGCCACGTGCTGCAGGTGGTCCCGCTCGTGCAGGTCGGCGTTCACGAATTCCACGGGCGGCCCCAGCAGGCCCTCGCGCACCAGGGCGCGGTAGAGCGTGGATTTACCGGCCCCGTTGGGGCCGGCCAGCAGATGGAACCACAGTGGCGAAGGCGCCGCTGCCACGCGCATCAAACGGCGCGGGCCTGGTTCTCGCGAACCACCTCGCGCACACGGCTGGCCAGCGAGCCGCGCGCCTGGGCGGCCAGCAGGCGGGCGGTGAGCTCGTCGGCCGAAGCTGGCGCCGCCATGGTGCTGGCGGCCTCGTACTGCTCGATGGCGGCGCGCGCTTCCTGGACGCTCAGGCCGGTGTGCTCGACGATCTGGCCCAGCGTGGCCCAGTATTCGATCTGGCTCGCCACCGAGCGGCGCATGGGCTGTGCGGCCTGGCGTGCCTGCTCGACGAGGGCATGGGGGAGCTTGACGGATGCGAAGGCGGTGGCGGCCATGGTTTTCTCCTGATTGGCGCATTTTGCGCCAATCAGGATTGTGGCGCAACCGCAGGCGGTCAATCCCTATCAAAAGGATAGCTGCTGGCGCTTGTGCATCAAGCGCCAGCGGCCATTTTGACCCTCAATGCGCCCCGCCGGCATCCACGGGGGCGCCGCCCGCCGCGCGGGGTGGGCGCCGGGTCAGCCAGATCAGCCCGATCAGCAGCAGGAAGATCCCCGCCGAGCCGATGAAGATGTCGTCCGCCGCGCGCGTGAAGGCCTGCTGGTCGATCAGCCGGTTGATCTGCGCCAGCGCCTGGGCCTGCGACAGCCCGGCGGCCGTGAGCTTGTCCAGCGTGGCGGCGAACACGCCCTGGCCCTGCACCAGCCCTTCGGTCAGGTGCGCGTGGTGCATGGCGGCGCGGCTTTCCCACAGCGTGGTGGCGATGGACGTGCCCATAGCCCCGGCCGTGATGCGCACGAAGTTCGACAAACCCGCCGCCGAGGGGATGCGCTCGGGTGGCAGCCCGGCCAGCGTCAGCGTGGTCAGCGGGATGAAGAAGAAGGCCATGGCGCCGCCCTGGATCAGCGTGGGGATGAGGATGTGCATGAAATCCGTCTCCACCGTGAAGTGCGAGCGCATCCACAGCACCAGGCTGAACACGATGAAGGCCAGCGTCGCCATGCGGCGCGGGTCCCACACGGCCACCTTGCGGCCCACCAGCGGCGTGAGCAGGATGGCGAACACGCCCACCGGCGCCAGCGCCATGCCGGCGCTGGTGGCGGTGTAGCCCATCCACTGCTGCAGCCACAGCGGCAGCAGCACCACGTTGCCGAAGAACAGCGCGTAAGCCACCGACAGCGCCAGCGCGCCGAAGGCGAAGTTGCGCCGCGCGAACAGGCGGATGTCCACCACCGGGTGCTTGTCCGTCAGCTCCCACACCACGAACACGGCGAAGGCCACCACGGCGATGACGGCCATGGTGACGATCTCGCCCGAGGCGAACCAGTCCAGTTCCTTGCCCTTGTCCAGCATGAGCTGCAGCGCGCCCACCCACAGCACCAGCAGCGACAGGCCCACGGTGTCGATGGGCAGCTTGCGCACCGGCGTCTCGCGCTTGCGGTAGATGCTCCAGGTGAGCATGGCGGCCAGCAGGCCCACGGGCACGTTGATGTAGAAGATCCACGGCCAGGCGATGTTGTCGGTGATCCATCCACCCAGAAGCGGCCCGACCACGGGCGCGACCAGCGTGGTCACGCCCCACAGCGCCAGCGCCGTGCCGGCCATGGCTGGCGGGTAGCTGGCGAGCAGCAGGGTCTGCGACAGCGGGATCATCGGCCCCGCCACCAGCCCCTGCAGCACGCGGAAGAACACCAGCGCCTCCAGCGAATGGGCGAAGCCGCACAGCCACGAGGTGAGTACGAACAGCAGCACGCTCATGGTGAACAGCCGCACCGCGCCGAAGCGCTGCGTGAGCCAGCCGGTCAGCGGCACCGAGATGGCGTTGGCCACGCCGAAGCTGGTGATGACCCAGGTGCCCTGGGCCGGGCTCACGCCCAGGTCGCCTGCGATGGCCGGCAGCGAGACGTTGGCGATGGACGAGTCCAGCACGTTCATGAACGTGGCGAGGGACAGCGCCAGCGTGCCCAGCAGCAGGGCCGGGCCGTGCAGCGGCGGGTGGGCCGCTGGCGGCGCCTTGGGGGCCGATGGTGGCGGCGGCGCCGCGGGCGCGAGCGCGCCGTCGTCGGCGGTGGGGTTGGCGGCGGTCATGCGCTAAGGCCCCGGTCCATCAGTGCACCGCAGGCGACTGGACGGCGGCGGGCGCCGATGCGTGCTTCTGTGCCGGTTGCGGCACCGGCTGCGCGGCCCCGACCTTGGGCGAGGCCACTGCCGCGGCCCTGCGGCCCAGGTTGGCGGCGATGATCTGCGCCACCTCGTCGTCCGCCGCCTTGAACTGCTCGTCGAACACGGTGGTGGCGGCCACGGGCGCGGTGCGCTGCGTGTCGGCCAGGGTCTTGCCGCTCTGGTCGGCCGTGTCCACCTTCACTTCCATCGACAGGCCCACGCGCAGCGGGTGCTCGGCCAGCTGCGCGGGGTCGAGCGCGATGCGCACGGGCACGCGCTGCACCACCTTGATCCAGTTGCCGGTGGCGTTCTGCGCGGGCAGCAGGGCGAATGCCGCGCCGGTGCCGGCGCCCAGGCCCGTCACCGTGCCGTGGTAGGTGACCTTGGTGCCGTACACGTCGGCTTCCAGCTCGGCGCTCTGGCCGATGCGCAGCTTCTGCAGCTGGCTTTCCTTGAAATTGGCGTCCACCCACAGGTTGTCCAGCGCCACCAGGGTCATCAGGGGCGCGCCGGCCTGCACGCGCTGGCCCACCTGCACGCCGCGCTTGGCGACGTGGCCGTCCAGCGGCGCCACCAGGCGGGCGCGCTGCACGGCCAGATACGCCTCGCGCACGCGGGCGCTGGCGCGCTGTACGTTGGGGTGCTGCTCGACGGAGGTGCCCTCGGTCTGCGTCAGGCTGGCGGCCAGTTGCTCCTGTGCGGCCAGCACGGCGGACTGGGCGGCGGCCACCGTGCTCTGCGCGGCGGCCACCGTGCTCTTGGCGGCGGTGAGCTGCGCGGTGGCATGCTGGAACTCTTCCTTGCCCACGGCGCCGCTTTGCATCAGCGGGGTGCGGCGGTTCACGTCGTCCTGGGCGCGCGCGGCGTCCGCCTGAGCGCGCGCGGCGTCGGCCTGCGTGCGGGCCAGGTCGGCGCTGCGCAGGCTGACCTGGGCCTTGAGCGTGGCGTTGTTGGCATACAGTGTGCGCACCTCGCGCACGGTCTGGGCGAGCTGGGCCTCGGCCTGCTCCAGCGCCACGCGGGCGTCGGCGGGGTCGAGCTGCACCAGCAGCTGGCCGGCCTTCACGTAGTCGGTGTCGTCCGCGCCGATGGAGACGACGGTGCCGCCCAGCTGCGGCGTGATCTGCACCACGTTGCCCGCCACGTAGGCGTTGTCGGTGGTCTCCACGTGGCGGCCGTTGGCCCAGTGCCAGCCGCCCCAGGCGATGCCGGCCAGCACGACGGCGGCGGCAACGGCGGTCAGGCCCCGGCGGCGGGCGGTGTTGGCTTCTTGGGAGGTGAGGGGTTCGCTCATGGCTGTGATCTTTCGGTGTGTTGTTGTGTTTGGTTTTTTAGAAGGAATCAGTGCGCGGCGGCGGTGTGCAGCGTGCCGGTGTCGTCGGTCCAGCCGCCGCCCAGGGCCTTCATCAGCACCAGGCGCGTGTCGAGCTGGCGGGCGCGCAGATCCACGGCCAGGCGGCGCTGGGCCAGCACCTGGCTTTCGGTGCTGAGCACCACCAGGTAGTTGCCCAGGCCGGCGCGGTAGCGCTCCTGCGCGAAGCGGTAGGCCTTCTCGGCGCTGGCGGCGGCTTCGTCCTGCAGGGCCTGCTGGCGCGTGAGCGACTGCACGGACGCCATGGCGTCGCCGGCTTCTTTCACCGCGTCGAGCACGGCGCCGTTGTACTGGGCGATGGCGGCATCCAGCTCGGCCTGCCGGCCGCCCAGCTGGGCGCGCAGCCGGCCGCCGTCGAAGAGGGGCAAGCGCAGCGCCGGGGTCACGCCCATCTGGCGCGAGCCGGCGTTGAACAGCTTGTCCAGGCCCAGCGAATTGAGGCCGATGAAGGCGCCGATGTTGATGTTGGGATAGAACTCGCTGCGTGCGCTGTTCACGCCCTGCGTGGCGGCTTCCACGCGCCAGCGCGCGGCCACCACGTCGGGGCGGCGGCCCAGCAGGTCGGCGCCCAGGGCCTGCGGCACGGCCGTGGGCTGCAGGCGGGCCAACTGCGGCGCCAGCGCGGGCAGGGCATCGGGGGCCTGGCCGCTGAGCACCGCGATCTGGCGGCGGGCGAGCGTGATCTGTTCTTCCAGTGCCTCAATCTGGGTGCGCGCGTCGGGCACGGCGGCCTGGGCCTGGGTCAGCTCCACCTGGCTGTCCAGGCCGGCGGACACGCGCTCCTGTGTCAGGCGCTGCTGCTCTTGGCGCTGGGCCAGGGCGCGCTCGGCCACGTCGCGCTGCGCCACCAGCCGGGCCAGCGCCACGTAGCTGCGGCCCACCTGGGTGGCGAGGGCGTTGGCGGCCGCGGCCGCATCGGCCTGCGCCGCGCGGGCCTGGCCCAGGGCGGCCTGCAGCTCGGCGGCGTGCTGGCCGAAGAAGTCGGGCGACCACGACAGCGTGGCCTGCACCGTGCCGCTGTTGTAGGTGTTGCCCGCGATGGGCGCGGGCACCAGGCCGTGCTCGGTGTAGCGCTGGCGCGTGGCGTCCACGCCCAGGGTGGCCTGCGGGCCGTTGGCGGCCTCGCGCACCTGGCTCAGCGCCACGGCCTGCTCCAGGCGGGCGCGGCTCACGGCCAGGCTGGGGCTGCCCTGCAGGGCCTGGGTGACCAGCGCGTCGAGCTGTTCGTCGCCCAGTGCCTTCCACCACTGGTCGGGCGCGGCGGTTTCGCTGGCGGAAGCGTTCAGCCCCACGGCGGCGGGCGTGGTCTGCGCCAGCGGCGTGTGCGGCGCGCCGGGGCTGGCGCAGCCGACGAGCAGCACGGTGGCGGCCAGGGCCAGGGCGGATACCGCGAAGTGCGCGGCGAAGGCAAAGCGGGTGGAGGGCAGGGCGGAGGTCACGGGGTCGGTTCTCAAGGGTTGGATGTGGATTGCTGGCGCAGCGCCTCGCCGTTGGCGAGCATGCGGCGCAGTAGGCCGAGCAGCATCTGCCATTCGTCGCGGCTGAAATCGCTGAGGTGGCCGTTGAGCACGTCGGCCAGCACGGCCGGCACATGGGCCGCCACCTTCTCGCCCTCGGGCGTGAGCGCCAGGCGTACCACGCGGCGGTCGGTGGTGGAGCGCTCGCGCACGACCAGGCCCTTGGCTTCGAGCCGGTCCAGGGTGCGGGTGACGGAGGCGGGGTCGGTCTCCAGATCGCGCGCCAGGCTGGCCACGGTGGTCTGGTCGCAGCGCGAGATCTTGAACAGCGGCACCCACTGCACATAGGTCAGGTCGTGCGTGGACAGCTGCGCATCGGCCTGCGTGCGGATTGAGCTCATCACCTTGCGCATCAGGTAGCCCACGCTCTCTTCGGGCTCCAGGTGGCGGCCGTCGTAGAAACCCGGGCCGGACGGCGGGGAGGATGGGGAAGTCATGGAGCGGAAATTTAATTGACTAGACAATGATTGTCTTTGCAATGATTTAATGCCCCAGCTTTGCGAAGGGTCTTCAACGTATAGTCGGGCACCATCCCCCCCGAGGAATCCTGCAATGACCGCGACCGCTTCACCCGCCCCTTCGTCCACGCCGCTGCTGCGCATTGCCGTGATGGGCGCCGGAGCGGTGGGCTGCTACTACGGCGCGCTGCTGGCCCGGGCCGGCCACGCGGTCACGCTGATCGGCCGGCCTGCGCACGTGCAGGCCGTGCGGGAGGAGGGGCTGCGCCTGCAGACGGCCGTGCTGGACGTGCAGGTGCCGCTGGACGCCAGCACCGAGCCCGCCGCCGTGCAGGGCGCCGACGTGGTGCTGTTCTGCGTCAAGTCATCCGATTCGGAAGATGCCGCGCGCCAGATACGCCCGCACCTCGCGCCCGGCGCCCTGGTGCTGACGCTGCAGAACGGGGTGGACAACGATGAGCGCGTGCGCGCCGTGCTGGACGGCGGCACGCCCGTGGCCGCCGCCGTGGTCTACGTGGCCACGGCCATGGCGGGGCCCGGACACGTGCAGCACCATGGCCGGGGCGAGCTGGTGATCGCGCCGTCCGCCCGCAGCGAAGCGGTGGCCCGGCAGTTCGGCGCCGCCGGCATTCCCACGCAGATTTCGGACAACGTGCGTGGCGCGCTGTGGGCCAAGCTGGTGCTCAACTGCGCCTACAACGCGCTGTCGGCCCTGTCGCAGCAGCCCTACGGCCGGCTGGTGCAGGCGCCGGGCGTGGCGGACGTGATCGCCGACACGGTGGCCGAGTGCCTGGCCGTGGCGCGGGCCGACGGCGTCACGATTCCCGGCGACGTGGACGCCGCCGTGCGCGGCATCGCGGCCACCATGCCGGGCCAGTATTCCTCCACCGCGCAGGACCTGGCGCGCGGCAAGCCCAGCGAGATCGACCACCTGAACGGCTACGTCGTCAAGCGCGGCGCGGCCCTGGGCGTGCCCACGCCGCTCAACCGCGCGCTGCAGGTGCTGGTGAAGCTGGCGGAGGCACGCGGCACCGCCGCCTGAGCGGGTCAGGCCTGCGCCGCTTCCTCCAGCAGCCGCGCGCGCACTTCGTTGGCGGCCTGCACCATGTGGCGCAACGCGGCTTCGGTCTCGGGCCAGCCCCGGGTCTTGAGGCCGCAGTCGGGGTTCACCCAGAGGTTTTCCACCGGCACCACCTCGGCGGCCTTGTGCAGCAGGGCCGTCATCTCCTGCACGCTGGGCACGCGCGGCGAGTGGATGTCGTACACGCCGGGGCCGATCTCGTTGGGGTAGCGGAAGTCGCCAAAGCCCTGCAGCAGCTCCATGTCGGACCGGCTGGTCTCGATGGTGATCACGTCGGCGTCCATGGCCGCGATCTCGGGCAGGATGTCGTTGAACTCGCTGTAGCACATGTGGGTGTGGATCTGCGTGTCGTCGCGCACGCCGCTGGCGGCGATGCGGAAGGCGCGGGTGGCGCGCTGCAGGTAGGGCTTCCAGAGCGCGCGGCGCAGCGGCAGGCCCTCGCGGATGGCGGGCTCGTCGATCTGGATGATGGCGATGCCGGCCGCCTCCAGGTCGCACACCTCGTCGCGGATCGCCCAGGCGATCTGGTCGGCCGTGGTGGCGCGCGGCTGGTCGTCGCGCACGAAGCTCCACTGCAGGATGGTGATGGGGCCGGTGAGCATGCCCTTCATGGGCCGGTTCGTGAGGCTCTGCGCATGGCGCGTCCAGGCCACCGTCATGGGCGCGGGGCGGGCCACGTCGCCGTAGATGATGGGCGGCTTCACGCAGCGCGAGCCGTAGCTCTGCACCCAGCCGTTGGCGGTGAAGGCGAAGCCGTCGAGCTGCTCGCCGAAATACTCGACCATGTCGTTGCGCTCTGCCTCGCCGTGCACCAGCACGTCGATGCCCAGCGCTTCCTGCTTGCGCACGGCGAGCTGGATCTCGGCCTGCATCCGGGCCTCGTAGTGCGCGGCGTCGAGCGCGCCGCGCTTGAAGGCGGCGCGGGCGGCGCGGATCTCGGCCGTCTGCGGGAACGAGCCGATGGTGGTGGTAGGCAGCAGCGGCAGGTTGAGCCGGGCGCGCTGGGCCTTCTGCCGCGCGGGGAAGGCGCTGGCGCGCTGGTCGGCCTGCGGGGCCGCTGTTGCCAGGCGCTCCGCCACGGCGGCGCGGTGCACGCGGGGACTGGCGCGGCGGGCGGCGATGGCGCTGCGCGAGGCTTCCAGGGCGCCGGCCACGGCGGCTTCGCCCTGGCCCAGCGCGGCGGCCAGCACGTGGAGCTCATCGAGCTTTTCGACGGCGAAGGCCAGCCAGGACTTGACCTCGGCGTCCAGCTTCGTCTCGGCGCGCAGGCTGAACGGCACGTGCAGCAGCGAGCACGAGGGCGCCAGCCACAGCGCCCCCTGGTGCTTGGCGGCCACGGGCGCCAGGCGGGCCAGGGCGGCGTCCAGGTCGGTGCGCCAGATGTTGCGGCCGTCCACGATGCCCACCGACAGCACCTTGTGCGAGGGCAGCCAGTCGGCCACGCCCACCAGTTCATCCGGCGCGCGCACGGCGTCCACGTGCAGGCCGGCCACGGGCAGCTGGCAGGCCAGCCGCAGGTTCTCGGCCAGGGGCGAGAAGTAGGTGGCCAGCAGCAACTGGGGCGCGCTGCGGGCCAGCTGCCAGTAGGCGCCCTCGAAGGCGTGGCGCCAGGCGTCGGGCAGGTCCAGGCCCAGGATGGGCTCGTCGATCTGCACCCATTCCACGCCCTGGGCTTTCAGGCGTGCGAGCACGGCTTCGTACACGGGCAGCAACTGATCCAGCAGGCCCAAGCGGTCAAAGCCCGCTTCCTTGGACTTGCCCAGCCACAGGAAACTCAGCGGCCCCAGCAGCACGGCCTTCACGCGGTGGCCCTGGGCCCGGGCCTCGGCCACCTCGTCGAACAGGCGCTCGCTCGCCACGCTGAACTGTGTGGCGGCGCTGAACTCGGGCACGAGGTAGTGGTAGTTGGTGTCGAACCACTTGGTCATCTCCAGCGCGGGCTGGCCCTGGGTGGAATGGCCGGCGTGGCAGCCGGCGCCGCAGCCTTCGTGCTCCGCATGCCGGGCCGACACGCCGCGCGCCATGGCGAAGTAGCGGTCCAGCTCGGGCGCCTCGGCGCCGAAGGCGAAGCGCGCGGGCTCGCAGCCCAGCAGCTGGATGTGGTTGGCCACGTGGTCGTACAGCGCGAAATCGCCCACGGTGACGAAGGCGAGGCCGGCGTCGGCCTGGGCCTGCCAGTGCGCCTGGCGCAACTGGGCGGCGGTGCCCAGCAGGTCGGCGGCGGTGGAATCCCCGCGCCAGAAGGACTCCAGCGCGAACTTCAGCTCGCGCTGCGCGCCCATGCGCGGGAATCCCAGGGTGTGGGTGAGAACGGGGCGGGTGGTGGTCTGTGGCATGGCAATCCTTGGAAAGCAGCGATGGTCGCCCGCCCTCGTTTATTATTCAAACGAAAGTTTTTGCCTTTCAACTTGAATAATTTCGATGATGAACGCCTCCATCCTGGAAATACGCCATCTGCGCACCCTGGTGGCGCTGCGCGACAGCGGCAGCCTGGTGCGGGCGGCGCAGCTGCTCAACCTCACGCAGTCGGCGCTGTCGCACCAGATCAAGCTGCTGGAGGACCGGCACGGCACGCCGCTGTTCGAGCGCAAGTCGGTGCCGCCCCAGTTCAGCGCCGTGGGCGAACGCCTGCTGGCCCTGGCCGACCTCGTGCTGCCCCAGGTGGAGGCGGCCGAGCGCGACGTGGCCCGGCTGGTGCAGGGGCAGGGCGGCCAGCTGCGCATTGCCGTGGAGTGCCACACCTGCTTCGACTGGCTGATGCCCGCCATGGACGCCTTCCGCGCCCGCTGGCCCGAGGTGGAGCTGGACATCGTGAGCGGCTTCCACGCCGACCCCGTGGGCCTGCTGCACCAGGGGCGGGCCGACCTGGCCATCGTGTCCGAGGTGGACGCGGATGAGCAGGGCGTGGACCACCACCCGCTGTTCGGCTTCGAGATCCGCGCGCTGCTGGCCAACACGCACCCGCTGGTGGCGCGGCCCTACCTCGCGGCGCAGGACTTCGCGGACCAGACCGTCATCACCTACCCGGTGCCCGACGAGATGCTGGACCTGGTGCGCCAGGTGCTGGAGCCCGCCGGCGTGCGCCCGCCCCGGCGCACCACCGAGCTGACGGTGGCCATGCTGCAGCTGGTGGCCAGCGGGCGCGGCGTGGCCGCCTTGCCGCTGTGGGCCGTGCAGGGCTACCTGGACCGGGGCTACGTCACGGCGCGACCGATTGTTGCAGGGCCTGGCGCACAGGGGCTGCGGGGCGAGCTGCATGCCGCCTGCCTGCCCGCGCTGTCGGCCAAGCCGTACCTGCAGGACTTCGTGAGCGTGATCCGCGAGACCAGCTTCGTCACGCTCAAGGGTGTGGAGCTTCTATAGTTTTGATAGCTGCCAGCGCTTGCTGTATAAGCTCTGGAGCCCGAAAAGGCTTGTAAACCCTGGGCGACCTTACCGCCGGTGCAGCGTAGTGGACGGCGCCTCGCCGAAGCGCCGGCGGTAGGCCGCGGCGAGCAGTCCCAGGTTGGCGTATTCCCAGCCCGCGGCGATGTCGCGCACTGTCGCGCCGGGCGCGGCCACCAGCAGTTCGGCGCGCACGCCGGCCAGGCGTGCCTCGCGCAGGGCCTGCATGGGCGTGCAGCCGCGGAATGTGCGGAAGGCCGCGTTTAGGGTGCGCACGCTCACGCCCGCCGCCCCGGCCAGCTCGCCCAGCGTGGGCGCCTGGCGCGCGTGTTCGCGCATGTACTGCTCGGCCGCCAGCACGTGCCGGGGCGCCAGGCGGTGCAGTGTGGGGGCCTGCGGCGCGTCCAGCTGCTGGCGCCAGAGCGTGAGCAGGTGCAGGCTGATCATTTCCTCCAGGTGGCGGCCCAGGGGGCCGTGCTCCACCGCGTCAGGGAACTCCGTGATGCACCGGCAGGCATAGGTGAGCAGGGCGATCCAGGCCGACTGGGCGCCGCCGAAGCGGAAGGTGCGGCTCCACATGCGCTCGTCGGCGGGCTGGCCGAACCAGCGTTCGTACAGGCCGGCCATGGCGTCGTGCCGGAAGGTCAGGTTGACCTGCAGGTGGCCGGGGTCGGCGTCCAGCCAGTAGGGCGCGCGCGAGTTGTCCACCAGGAAGGCCTCGCCCACGCCCGTGTCGCTGTAGGTCCGGCCGCCGGACCAGTGGCGCAGGGCGCCGCGCAGCGTGGTCAGCACCATGCCCGAGCCTTCGCTGGCCGCGAACTGCGTGAGGTGCACGGGAATGCCGTAGCTGAAGCGGCTCAGGGTGAGGTGCCCGATGCGGATGGCGTCGAGCACCGAGTCGGGCGCCAGTCCGGCGCCCACCGGCGCCGCGTCGTAGGGCATGTAGACCTGGCGGCACCAGTGCTGCACCTCGTCCCAGTCGGACGAGGCCACCAGCCGGTGCCGCGTGGTGGGCGTGCCGCTGGCGTCGGTGACCAGCACGTTGCGGATGGCGTCCATGTCCTTGTCTCCCGGCGGGGCGCGGGTGCCGCCGTTCAGCGGTGATGGTAGAGGGCCGTCTCGAACTCCACAAACCCGGGGTAGGAGGCCGCGTCCTGGAACGGCAGGATCTGCGTGGCCCAGTAGCCGCCGATGCCGGTGGCGCGGTCGATCCAGTAGAAGCAGTTGGCCAGGCCCGCCCACATCAGCGAACCGGCCGGGCGCCCGGAGGGCGTGCGCTCGCGGTTGGTCATGAAGGTGTAGGCCCAGCCCTTGGGCGTGCCCGCGAAGAACTCGCCGGTGTTGCTGAGCGAGGGGATGGACGTGGTCCACCCGCCCGCCGACAGCCCCATGGCCGACAGGCCGTCGGCCGACATGGACTGCACCGTCTCGGGCTTGAGCACGCGGCCATGCGGCCCGGCGCCGTCGTTGAGGACCATGCGGATGAACTTCATGTATTCGCCCACCGTGGCGTACAGCCCGTGGCCGCCCATGTCCATGGGCGGCGGGTCGGGCAGCACCAGGTCGGGCAGGGGGGTGAGCTTGCCGTCCGCCGCGCGGTCGTGGATGGTGACGCGGCGCGCGCGCATCGATTCGCTCAGGCCGAAGCCGATGTCCGTCATGCCCAGCGGGCCGAAGATGCGCTCGGCCATCACGGCGCCCAGGCGCTGGCCGCGCTGCTGCTCGACGATGCGGCCCAGCCAGTCGATGTTGACGCCGTAGTTCCAGGCAGCGCCCGGCTCGTGCAGCAGCACGGTGCGGATGGAGTCGAAGTTGCACGCCACCACCGTGGGGATGCCCTTGGCGGTGCGGTACTGCAGGTCGTTGGCGCTGAAGAACTCGTAGCCCAGGCCCGAGGTGTGCAGCATCAGGTCGTTGACGGTGATCTTGCGCCGGGGCGCGCGCGTGCGGGGCTGGCCGCCGGCGTCGAAGCCGTCCAGCACCTGCAGTTCGTCGATCTCGGGCACGTACCGGCCGGCGGGATCGTCGAGCGAGATCCGGCCTTCCTCCACCAGCTGCATCACGCAGGTGCCGGTGAGGGCCTTGGTGGTGGAGAAGATGGCGAAGACCGCGTCGGTGGTCATGGGGCGGTCCTGCCCCAGCTCGCGCGTGCCGCTGGCGCCTTCGTAGAAATTGCCATTGCGGTCGGTGGCCATGGCCACCACGCCGGGCGCGCCGCCGTGGCGCTGCGTGGTCTGGTGGAGGGCGGCGTCGAGCGCCGCCCGGGTGCGGGTGTTCAGGTTCATGCGTTGTCTCCGTCGTTGTGGGCCGCCCGGCGGATGCGGGTTGCGCATCGACCTGCCGGGCGGCCTCCAATCTAGGGCCGCATGCCGCGCGAAGCTGTCTGGTTCTGGCGGGGGCGTGTCTCGATCTGGCAGAAAGTGGCGGAGCGTGGCGTTCAGGCGCCGCCGGGCGCGGTGGCGGGGGCCTGCGCCCCCGCGTCCTGGCGGGGAGCCAGGCGGAAATGCGGGTGCTGGCCCGTGAGCAGCAGGAACATGGCGTACACCGGGCCCTGCATGTTGCGCTCGTCGCTGGTGCTCTCCAGCGCCTGCCAGGTGCGCGACTGCACGCCGCCCCGGCTGCCGGTCTGCAGCGGGTAGCCCATGAGCTCGGCGGCCTGGGTCTGGCTCAGGCCGGCGGCGGTGCGTGCGGCCTTGAGCTGGTCGCCCGTGGGTACGGGCATGTCGAGCGCGATGGGAGTGGTGATGGTGTCCGTCATGGTTGGGTAGCGGTCCTTTGTCTGCTACCCATAGGATAGCTGCCAGCGCTTGCTGCACAAGCGCTGGAGCCTTGTTTCATTCAAACTTCATGCGCCTGCATCTGCGCGAAGTACGACTCGGGCTGGATGTCGGTGTAGTGGGGGATGTCCGCCATCAGCACCGCCATCGACTGCCTGGCGGCCGCCTGCGCCTGGGGCAGCGTTTCGAAGAACGCGTTGGTCAGCGCCACCACCTGGCCGGGGCGGGGCTCGCCGGGGTACAGCACGCGGTCGCTCTCCAGCCGCACCAGGCCCAGCGGGGCCAGGGCCTCGCGGGCGATGCGCATGTGTTCGCCGTGGTAGTAGTCGTGGTCGAAGCGGGCGCCTTCGCGCCAGCGGTACACGGCTGCGATCTTGATCATCGGAATGCCTCCAAAAGGGGTGCCGGGCCGGAATGGTCCGTGCGAGCCCGCGACGGTAGGGCGCCGCCGGCGGCCGGGCAGCCGCCTGGGCGACAGGCTGTCGCCCAGGGCTCACACCCCTTTCAGTCGTCGTCCGTCTCGCCGAGGAAGCCGCCGCTCTGGTGCCCCCACAGCCGCGCGTACACGCCGCCCTGGGCCAGCAGCTGCGCGTGCGTGCCTTCCTCGATGATGCGCCCGGCGTCGAGCACGATGAGCCGGTCCATGGCCGCGATGGTGGACAGGCGGTGCGCGATGGCGATCACCGTCTTGCCTTCCATCAGCGTGTCCAGGCTCTGCTGGATGGCGGCTTCCACCTCGGAGTCGAGCGCGCTCGTGGCCTCGTCCAGCAGCAGGATGGGCGCATCCTTGAGCATCACGCGCGCGATGGCCACGCGCTGGCGCTGGCCGCCCGAGAGCTTCACGCCGCGCTCGCCCACCTGCGCGTCGTAGCCGCTGCGGCCCTGCAGGTCCGTCAGGTTCTCGATGAACTCGGCGGCCTCGGCGCGGCGGGCGGCGGCGTGCATGTCGTCCTCGCTGGCGTCGGGGCGGCCGTAGAGGATGTTGTCGCGCATGGAGCGGTGCAGCAGCGACGTGTCCTGCGTGACCATGCCGATGGAGCGGCGCAGGCTGTCCTGCGTCACGCGGGCGATGTCCTGCCCGTCGATCAGGATGCGCCCGCCCTGCGGTTCGTGGAAGCGCAGCAGCAGGTTCACCAGCGTGGTCTTGCCCGCGCCGGAGCGGCCGATGAGCCCGATGCGCTCGCCGGGGCGGATGGTGAGGTCGAGGTGGTCGATCACCGCCCGCCCGCCGTCCTTGTAGGCGAAGCGCACGTCCTCGAAGGCGATCTCGCCGCGCGCCACCGCGAGCGGCTTCGCGCCCGGCGCATCGAGGATGGTGCGCGGCTTGGTGAGCGTGAGGATGCCGTCCTGGATCGTGCCCACGTTCTCGAACAGGCCCGTCATCTGCCACATCACCCAGTGCGAATAGCCCATCAGGCGCAGCGCCATCGCCACCACGGCCGCCACCACGCCGGCGGTGGCCTGGCCCTGCGTCCACAGGTACAGCGCCGTACCCGTGCTGCCCACCAGCAGCAGCGTGATCATGAGGTGGTTGCAGATCTCGAACTGGCTCACCAGCCGCATCTGCGCATAGCCCGTGGCCTTGAAGGCCTCCATGGCGCTGCGCGCGTACTCGGCCTCGCGGCGCGTGTGGGCGAACAGCTTGACGGTGGCGATGTTGGTGTAGGCGTCGGTCACGCGGCCGGTCATCATCGAGCGGGCGTCGGCCTGCGCCTTGCCGATGGCCCCCAGGCGCGGCACAAAGTAGAAGCACGCCGCCACGTAGGCCGCCAGCCACAGCGCGAACGGGATCATCAGCCGCCACTCGAAGCTCGCGGCCAGCACCAGGATGCCGATCATGTACACCGACACGCCCACGAGCACGTCCACCACCATGAAGACCACCTCGCGCACCGACAGCGCCGTCTGCATGATCTTGGTGGTGATGCGGCCCGCGAACTCGTCGGCGTAGAACGACATGCTCTGCCCCAGCATCAGCCGGTGGAACACCCAGCGCAGCCGCATCGGGAAGTTGATGGCCAGCACCTGGTGCATCACCTGCGTGTGCAGCGCCAGCAGCGCCGTGCTGGACAGCAGCACGGCCACGATGCCCAGCACCGTGCCGCGCTGTGCCTGCCAGAAGCCGGCGGGCGAGACGTTGGACAGCCAGTCCACCACGTGGCCCATGATGGCGAACAGCAGGGCCTCGTACACCGCCAGCAGCGCCGAGGTGGCCGTGAGCAGCAGGATCCAGCCGCGCATGCCCTGGGTGCAGGCCCAGACGAAGGCGAAGAACCCCTTGGGCGGAACCAGCGGGTCGGCGGGCGGGTAGGGGGGGATGCGGTTTTCGAAGAAGGAAAAGAACACGGGTGAATGTCTCCAGGGCCGCCATCCTAGACGGCCCCGCCTACCCTTGCCCGCAGTCCGGCATTAGCTGCGTTTTTGATAGCTGTTAGCGCTTGCCCAGAAAGCGCTGGAGGCCGATTTCACTCGTATTTCTTTTCCAACGCATCCCAGAACGGCTTGCCCACCAGCCGCTGCCGCTCCGCGAAAGGCGCCACCAGGGCTGGGTCTTCGCGCACCTCGCGCGCGTCGCGCAGCTGGGTCAGCACCTTCTGCATGCCGGCCACGGCTCCCTGCAGCGCGGCGTTGGCGTAGAGCACGAAGCCGTAGCCGAGCCGGCCCAGCTCGTCGGCGCCCACGATGGGGGTCTTGCCGCCGATGACCATGTTCATGAGCTGGGGCGTCTGCAGCCGCTGGGGCAGGGCGCGCACGTGCTCGGCCGTGGTGACGGCCTCGACGAAGAGGATGTCGGCGCCTGCCTCGGCGTACTGCTGGGCGCGCTCCACGGCCGCGTCGAAGCCGTGTACGGCCGCCGCGTCGGTGCGGGCCATGACCAGCAGGCCGTCGCGGCGCGCATCCACGGCGGCGCGGATCTTGCCGACCATCTCGCCGGTCTCGATCACGGCCTTGCCGTTGAAGTGGCCGCAGCGCTTCGGGCTCACCTGGTCTTCGAGCTGGATGCAGTCGGCGCCCGCGCGCTCCAGGGTGCGTACGGCGTGGTAAGTGTTGAGTGCGTTGCCGAAGCCGGTGTCGGCGTCCACGATCAACGGCACCTCCACCGCATCGCGGATGCGGGCCGTGTGGTCTGCGATGTCGGTCAGGCCCATAAAGGCCTGGTCGGGCAGGCCGAACCACATATTGGTGACCCCCGCGCCGGTGACGTAGATCGCCTCGTAGCCCAGGTCGGCGACGACGCGGGCGGAGAGGGCGTTGAATGCGCCGGGAACGATGACGCCCCGGCGGGCTTCGGCGAGGGCCTTGAGTTGCTGCTTGGTGTTCATGCGGATGCCTGGAAAGTGTCGGCGGGGATGCGCACCCAGCCTTCCATGAGGATGCGGGCGCTGCGGCTCATCAGGGCCTTGGTGACTGTCCACTGGCCGTTGATTTGCTGTGCTTCGGCGCCCACGCGCAAAGTGCCCGAGGGGTGGCCGAAGCGCACGGCGTTGCGCGTGCCGCCGCCCGCCGCCAGGTTGACCAGCGTGCCCGGGATGGCCGCCGCCGTGCCGATGGCCACGGCCGCCGTGCCCATCATGGCGTGGTGCAGCTTGCCCATGGACAGGGCGCGCGCGAGCAGGTCGATGTCGCTCGCCTCGATGCGCTTGCCGCTGGAGGCGGTGTAGTCGGCGGGCGGGGCGACGAAGGCTACTTTTGGCGTGTGCTGGCGCTGGGCAGCTTCGGCCACGTCGCGGATCAGGCCCATCTTCACCGCACTATGTGCGCGGATGGTTTCGAAACGTGCGAGCGCGGCCCGGTCCTCGTTGATGTCGCCCTGCAGCTCGGTGCCGGTGCAGCCGATGTCTTTCGCATTGAGGAAGATGGTGGGGATGCCCGCGTTGATGAGCGTGGCCTGGAAGCTGCCGACGCCCGGCACGTCCAGCGTGTCCACCACATTGCCGGTCGGGAACATCGCGCCGCCTTCGTCGGCAGGCTCGATGAACTCCAGCGGCACTTCGGCGGCAGGGAAGGTCACGCCGTCGAGTTCGAAATCGCCCGTTTCCTGCACCTGCCCGTTGCTGATCGGCACATGGGCCACGATGGTCTTGCCGATGTTCGCCTGCCAGATGCGCACGGTCACGCTGCCATGGATGGGAATGCGCGCTGCGTCGATCAGCCCCAGGTGGATGGCGCAGGGCCCCACGGCGGCGGAGAGGTTGCCGCAGTTGCCGCTCCAGTCGACAAAGGGCTGGTCAATGGAGACCTGCCCGAACAGGTAGTCCACGTCATGCCCGGGCCGCGTGCTCTTGCTGAGGATGACCGCCTTGCTGGTGCTGGACGAGGCGTTGCCCAGGCCGTCGATCTGCTTGCCGTACGGGTCGGGGCTGCCCAGCACGCGCAGCAGGACGGCGTCGCGCTGCGGGCCGGGCGGGGGCAGGTCTTTCTCGTCGAAGAACACGCCCTTGCTGGTGCCGCCGCGCAGGTAGGTGGCGGGAATCTTGATTTGCGGTGAATTGCTCATTTTTCAATAGCTGGTCGCGCTTGTGCATCAAGCGCTGGAGGCCGATTTGGCCAAAAAATCCTGGGCGAAGCGCTGTAGTACGCCGCCCGCTTCGTACACCGAGACTTCCTCGGCCGTGTCGAGCCGGCAGACCATGGGCACCTTCGCCACCTCGCCATTCTTGCGGCGGATGACGAGGGTGAGGGTGGCGCGCGGCGTCAATGCGCCTTCCACGTCGTAGGTCTCGGTGCCGTCGAGCTGAAGCGTCAAGCGGTTCGTGCCGGGCTGGAACTCCAGCGGCAGCACGCCCATGCCGATCAGGTTGGTGCGGTGGATGCGCTCGAAGCCCTCGGCCACGACGACTTCCACGCCCGCCAGGCGCACGCCCTTGGCGGCCCAGTCGCGGCTGGAGCCCTGGCCGTAGTCGGCGCCCGCGATGATGATGAGGGGCTGGCGGCGGTTCAGGTAGGTCTCGATGGCCTCCCACATGCGCACCACCTGGCCTTCGGGTTCGATGCGGGCGAGCGAGCCTTTCTTGCCCGCCATCTCGTTGACGAGCTGCGGGTTGGCGAAGGTGGCGCGCATGGCGGTCAGGTGGTCGCCCCGGTGCGTGGCGTAGGAGTTGAAGTCTTCCTCGGGCAGGCCCATCCTGTGCAAGTATTCACCGGCCGCGCTGTCCATCAGGATGGCGTTGGAGGGCGAGAGGTGGTCGGTGGTGATGTTGTCCGGCAGGATGGCCAGCGGGCGCATGTTTTTCAGCGTGCGCGGGTTGGCGGCCAGCGCGCCCACGCCTTCCGTATCCCAGTAGGGCGGGCGGCGGATGTAGGTGGACTGCGGGCGCCAGTCGTACTGCGGCGCGGCCTTTTCGCCATCGTCAACGCGGATGGCGAACATGGGTTCGTACACGGCGCGGAACTGCTCGGGCTTGACGGCCTTTGCAACGATGGCGTCGATCTCCTCGTCGCTCGGCCAGATGTCTTTCAGGCGGATTTCCTGGCCATCCACCACCGCCAGCACGTCGTTCTCGATATCGAAGCGCACCGTGCCCGCGATCGCGTAGGCCACCACCAGCGGCGGCGAGGCCAGGAACGCCTGCTTGGCATAGGGGTGGATGCGCCCGTCGAAGTTGCGGTTGCCCGATAGCACGGCCGTGGCGTACAGGTCGCGGTCGATGATCTCCTGCTGGATCTCGGGGTCGAGCGCCCCGCTCATGCCGTTGCAGGTGGTGCAGGCGAAGGCGACGATGCCAAAGCCCAGCGCCTCCAGGTCGGACAGCAGCCCGGCTTCCTTCAAATACAGCTCCACGGCCTTGGAGCCGGGCGCGAGCGAGGTCTTGACCCAGGGCTTGCGCGCCAGGCCCAGGCGGTTCGCGTTGCGCGCCAGCAGCGCGGCGGCGATCACGTTGCGCGGGTTGCTGGTATTGGTGCAGCTCGTGATAGCGGCGATGATGACCGCACCATCGGGCATGCGGCCGGGCTCTTCCGTCCACGGGGCGGCGATGCCGCGCTCCGCCAGCGCCGAGGTGGGCAGGCGGCGGTGCGGGTTGCTCGGGCCGGCCATGTTGCGCACCACGCTGGACAGGTCGAACGCCAGCACGCGCTCGTACTGCGCGGTCGCGAGGTCGGTGCGCCAGAAGCCTGCCACCTTGGCGTAGGTCTCCACCAGTTGCACCTGCTCCGGGCTGCGGTCGGTGAGGCGCAGGTAGTCGGTGGTCTGCTGGTCGATGTAGAACAGCGCGGCGGTGGCGCCGTACTCGGGGCACATGTTGGAGATGGTGGCGCGGTCGCCGATCGAGAGGCTGTCCGCGCCCTCGCCGAAGAACTCCACGTAGGCGCCCACGACCTTTTCCTTGCGCAGGAACTCGGTCAGCGCCAGGGCAATGTCGGTGGCGGTGATGCCGGGCTGGCGCTTGCCGGTGAGCCGCACGCCCACGATGTCGGGCAGGCGCATCCACGAGGCGCGGCCCAGCATCACGTTCTCGGCTTCCAGGCCGCCCACGCCCACTGCTATCACGCCCAGCGCATCGACGTGCGGCGTGTGGCTGTCGGTGCCCACGCAGGTGTCGGGGAAGGCCACGCCGTCCTGTACGTAGACGACAGGTGACATTTTTTCCAGGTTGATCTGGTGCATGATCCCGTTCCCCGCCGGGATCACGTCCACGTTCGCAAACGCCTTCTTCGTCCACTCAATGAAGTGGAAGCGGTCCTCGTTGCGGCGATCCTCGATCTCGCGGTTCTTGCGGAAGGCGTCGGGGTCGAAGCCGCCGCACTCCACGGCCAGGGAGTGGTCCACGATGAGCTGCACGGGCACCACGGGGTTCACGGCGGCCGGGTCGCCGCCTTCTTTTGCAATCGCGTCGCGCAGGCCGGCCAGGTCCACCAGCGCGGTCTGGCCCAGGATGTCGTGGCAGACCACGCGCACGGGGAACCAGGGGAAGTCGATCTCGCGCTTGCGCTCGATGAGCTGGCGCAGGTAGCCATCGAGCTGCGCGGGGTCGGCGCGGCGCACCAGGTTTTCGGCATGCACGCGCGCCGTGTAGGGCAGGGCGGCCCAGGCGCCGGGCTGCAGCGCCTCGACGGCCTCGCTGGCGTCGAAATAGTCGAGTTGCGTTCCGGGCAGTGGCTTGCGGTATCGGGTGTTCATGAACGTGGGGCGGGTAGCTCTTCTTATTTACTTGCGGCTGTCGATGGGCACGAACTCCAGGTCGTCCGGCCCGGTGTAATTGGCGCTGGGGCGGATGATCTTGTTGTCCACGCGCTGCTCGATGATGTGGGCAGCCCAGCCGCTGGTGCGGGCGATCACGAACAGGGGCGTGAACATGGCGGTGGGCACGCCCATCATGTGGTAGCTCACGGCGCTGAACCAGTCGAGGTTGGGGAACATCTTCTTCACTTCCCACATCACCGACTCCAGCCGCTCGGCGATGTCGTACATCTTGGTCGAGCCGGCATCAAGGGACAGGCGCTTGGCCACGCCCTTGATGACCACGTTGCGCGGGTCGCTCACGGTGTAGACCGGGTGGCCGAAGCCGATGACCACTTCCTTGGCCTCCACGCGGCGGCGGATATCGGCCTCGGCCTCGTCGGGGCTGTCGTATCGCTTCTGGATCTCGAAAGCCACCTCGTTGGCGCCGCCGTGCTTGGGGCCGCGCAACGCGCCGATGGCGCCGGTGATGGCCGAATACATGTCGCTGCCCGTGCCCGCCACCACGCGCGCGGTGAAGGTGCTGGCGTTGAACTCGTGCTCCGCATACAGGTTCAGCGAGGTGTGCATGGCGCGCTCCCAGCCCGCGCTGGGCTTCTCGCCATGCAGCAGGTGCAGGAAGTGCGCGCCGATGGAGTCGTCATCCGTCTCCACCTCGATGCGGCGGCCTGAGCTGCTCCAGTGGTACCAGTACAGCAGCATGCTGCCCAGGCTGGCCATCAGCCGGTCGGCGATGTCGCGCGCGCCGGGCAGGTTGTGGTCGTCCTTCTCGGGCAGGGCGCAGCCCAGGGCGGAGACGCCCGTGCGCATCACGTCCATGGGGTGGCTGGCGGCGGGCAGCTGCTCCAGCGCCTGCTTCACGCTCACGGGCAGGCCACGCAGGGCCTTGAGCTTGGCCTTGTAGCTTTTGAGTTCGGCGCGCGTGGGTAGCTTGCCGTGCACCAGCAGGTGGGCGATCTCCTCGAATTCGCAGACCTCGGCGATGTCCAGGATGTCGTAGCCGCGGTAGTGCAGATCGTTGCCCGTCTTGCCGACGGTGCACAGGGCGGTGTTGCCGGCCGTGACGCCCGAGAGGGCGACGGATTTTTTCGGCTTGAAGGTCGTGGTGGCGGTGGTCATGCAGTCTCCTGTTTCATGTATGCGGTAGGGATGGGGACGGGGCGGCCTTTGGGGTCCACGGCCACCATCTCGAACAGCCCCTTGAGCACTTCCTCCTGCGGCGCGCCCAGCGTCTCGGCCAGGCCCGTCACGCAGACGGTGAGCGAGCAGCGGCCCACGCGGCTGACCCAGGCGCGCAGCGTGAGCACGTGGCCCACGGGCACGGGCGCCAGGAAGCGCACGTCGCTCACGCCCGCCATCACCACGTCGCGCTGCGCCGCGCCGCGCGCGGCCAGGAAGGCGGCCTTGGACATGAGCTGCAGCGCGTTGCCGCCGAACAGCGTGCCGTAGTGGTTGGCCAGCTCGGGAAAGACGATTTCCGTCAGCTGGATGGTGCCAGGGGGGGTTGTCATGCTTCGCAATTTACGCAGAATAGGCGCCCTCCATAAGTCCTGAATTGGCGAATAGCTGCAAAAAATTCCGCAGTGATTTGTGAATATTGCGAATGAATAGCGAAGACCAACGATGAAAAAAACCTTCATGGGCGTGCGCCTGCGCCGCCTGCGCGAGGAACGCGGCATGACCCAGGTGGCCCTGGCGCGCGCGCTCGACCTCTCGGCCAGCTACCTGAACCAGATCGAGCAGAACCAGCGCCCGCTCACGGTGCCGGTGCTGCTCAAGATCAACGCGGTGTTCGGCGTGGACGTGCAGCGCTTCTCCGACGACGACGAGGCGCGCCTGATCGCGGGCCTGCGCGACGTGCTGGCCGACGTGCCGGGCGAGTCCGTCTCCCTGGCCGAAGTCCGCGAGCTGGCCGCCAACATGCCCGCCGTGGCGCGCACGCTGCTCGCGCTGCACCGGGGCCGGCGCGAGGCACTGGAACGGCTCGAAGCCCTGGGCGACGACCGGGGCGGCGGCGCGGCCCAGCCCCTGGCCTACGAGGAGGTGCGCGACTTCTTCTTCGCCCGCCACAACCACATCGACGAACTGGACGACGCGGCCGAGCGGCTGGCCGCGCAGTGGCTGCTGGAGCCGGGCCGCGCCGAGCTGGGGCTGGCGCGGCGGCTGGAGATGGCGCACGGCGTGCGCGTGGTGGCGCAGGACGCGGCCGAAGACGACACCGGCACCCAGCGCCGCTTCGACGCGCAGGCGCGCGTGCTGTACCTCGCGGGCGCGCTGGAGCCTGGGCAGCGCGCGTTCCAGATGGCCACGCAGCTCGCCTTCCTGGAGATGGGCGGCGAGCTGCGCCGCATCGCCGACGGCGCGGGCCTGTCGGGCGAGCCGGCGCGGGCGCTGGCGCGTATCGGCCTGGCCAACTACTTCGCCGGCGCGCTGGTGCTGCCCTACGCGCCGTTCCTGCGCGCTGCCGAGGCGCTGCGCTACGACATCGACCGCCTGGGCCATCAGTGGGGCGTGGGCTTCGAGACGGTGTGCCACCGCCTGTCCACCCTGCAGCGGCCCAGCGCGCGCGGCGTGCCGTTCTTCTTCATCCGCGTGGACCGGGCGGGCAACATCAGCAAGCGCCAGTCGGCCACGCACTTCCACTTCTCGCGCATCGGCGGCACCTGCCCGCTGTGGAACGTGTACGAGGCGTTCTCGCAGCCCGGGCGCATCGTGCCGCAGCTCGCGCGCATGCCCGACGGGCGCACCTACCTGTGGGTGGCGCGCACGGTGTCGCGCAGCGGGGGCGGGTGGGGTGCGCCGGGCAAGGAATTCTCGGTGGCGCTGGGCTGCGACATCCGCCATGCGCCGCAGCTCGTGTACTCGCGCGGGCTGGACCTGGCGAGCCCCGACGCGGCCGTGCCCATCGGCATGGGCTGCAAGGTCTGCGAGCGCGAGGCCTGCCCGCAGCGCGCCTTCCCGCCCATCGGCCGTGCGCTGGACGTGAACGAGAACCGCAGCCGCTTCGCGCCGTACCCGGCGGCTCCATGACAGGTGGCTTGTTATGTTCTGTGCTCATCAAACCATAGCGGCTCGCGCATGACGGTGTTGCGTCGGCGGCACTTTCTGGCAAATACCTTGCGAGTCCCGCGCACCAACGCCCCAAGCCTGCCGATTGCGGCTATCCTGCGCCCTTGCCGCCGGGGCGGCCGGCCCGCGCGGGCTGGCACGCCGGCGCCAGCCGCTGCCCCGGGTGGCGTTCCGAACACTCCAGAATCCCCACCCGCCGCACCCCATGCCCCCACCAATGCACCACGGTAGCTATCGACACTGGCTGGCGGGGTTGGGCGTGGCCGTGCTCGGCATCTCGCTGAGCCTGTGGCTGGCATGGCAGCAGTCCGAATCGGTAACGCAGGCCGGGCTGGCCCGGTTCCGGCAGGAGGCGCGGGCCTTCACCGACGCGCTGGGGCAGCGCATCGAAGGGCACACCGAAGTCGTCAACGGCCTGCGCGGCCTGTTCACCGCCGATCCGCAACTGACCCGCGCCGAGTTCGAACGCGCCGCCCGCGACCTGGACCTGGAGCGGCGCCACCCCGGCGTGCGCAACCTGGCGTTCACCCGCTGGGTGCCGGGCGAGGAACGCGCGGCCTACGAGGCCCGCGTGCGCGCGGACACCTCGCTCTCCGCCCAGGGCTATCCCGGCTTCGCCATCCACCCGCCCGGCGAACGGGCGGAGTACTTCGTGGCCGAATACATCTGGCCCGTGGCGGGCAATGAGAGCGTGCTGGGCCTGGACATCAGCGCTCAGCCCGCCAACCTGGCTGCCATGCACTACAGCCGCGACAGCGGCCGCACGGTGGCCTCGGCCCCGTTCGAGCTGCTGCAGGAGGCCACGAACCGCACGGGCTTCGTGATCCGCGTGCCGGTGTTCGACCACACCGAGGCCACGCCGCAACCGCGCTTCCTGGGCGCCGTGGCCTCCACCATCCGGGTGTACGACCTGGTGCAGGCGCTGGGCAGCCAGGGCCTCCTCAACGGCATCGCGGTGTCCATCGAGGACCACGGCACGGTGCGGGCCGGTTCGGACGAGGCCCCGGCGCTGCCGGTGCTGGCGCAGACCTCGGCCGCGCTGCCCGCCGCGGAGCCCTTCGTGCGCGACCTGATGGTGCACGACCGGCGCTGGCGGCTCACCTTCCGTCCGGCACGCAGCTTCCTCTCGCCCTCCGAGGCGCGGCTGCCCTATGTGGCGGGGTTCGGCGGGGCGCTGGTGTCGCTGCTGCTGGCGTCAACAGTGGGCCTGCTGGTGCGCCAGCGCACCCTGGCCCTGGTGCGCGCCCAGGTCTCCGACGAGGCGCGGCGCGAGAGCGAGGAGCGCTTTCGCGCGCTCTTCAACCAGGCCAGCATGGGCGTGGCCATGCTGGACAGCCACACCGGCCGCTTCCTGCGGGTCAACCAGCGGTACGGCGAGATCGTGGGCTACACGCCCGAGGAAATGCAGGCTCTGGACTTCCAGACCATCACGCACCCGGACGACCTGGCGCTGGACCTGGCCCAGCTCCAGCGGCTCAAGGCGGGCGAGCTGCCCGAGTACCGGCTGGAAAAGCGCTACCTCCACAAGCACGGCCACGAGGTGTGGGTGGACCTCACCGTGTCGCCCATGTGGCTGCCGGGCGCCCGGCCTGACCACCACATCGCCGTGGTGCAGGACATCACCTCGCGCAAGCGCATGGAAGGCACGCTGCGCACCAACGAGCACCGCCTGCGCGCCATCCTGGAGCGCCTGCCCATGGGCCTGTGCCTGGTGCAGCCCGACGGGCGCATCGGCTTTCGCAACCGGCGCTTCGTGGAGATCTGCGGCTACGCCGAGGCCGACGTGCCCGACATCGACACCTGGTGGCAGCGCGCCTTCCCCGACGCGGCCGAGCGCAGGCTCATGCGCCAGGGCTGGCGCGAGGCGTCGGCGCAGGCCCGAGCCGGCGACGGCGTAATCCTGGGCGCCGAATACACCATCCGCTGCCACGACGGCCAGCTGCGGCCCGTGGAGATCTCGGGCGTGCAGGTGGAGGGCGGACACCTGGTCACGATGCAGGACCTGAGCCAGCGCAAGGCGGCCGAGGAGGAGATCAACCACCTGGCCTACTACGACCCGCTCACGCGCCTGCCCAACCGCCGCCTGCTCATGGACCGGCTGCAGCAGGCCCTGGCCACCAGCGCCCGGCACCAGCGCAGCGGGGCCCTGCTGCTGCTGGACCTGGACAACTTCAAGACGCTCAACGAAACCCGGGGCCACGACAGCGGCGACAACCTGCTGCTGCAGGTGGCCCACCGCCTGCGCGGCTGCGTGCACGAGGACGACACCGTGGCCCGCCAGGGCGGCGACGAGTTCGTGGTGGTGCTGGAAGACCTGGGCGACAACCCCGAGGAGGCCGCCGCCCGCAGCGAGGAGGTGGGCCAGCGCATCCTGGCGGCGCTGCGCGAGCCCTACACGCTGGACGGCGCGGCCCACCACAGTTCGCTGAGCATGGGCGTCACCATCTTCAGCGGCATGCGCGAGACGGTGGACGAACTGCTCAAGCGCGCCGACCTCGCGCTCTACCAGGCCAAGGACGCGGGCCGCGACACGCTGCGCTTCTACGACCCCCAGATGCAGGCCGCCGTGAGCGCCCGCGCCGCGCTGGAGCTGGACATGCGCATCGGCCTGGCCCAGGGCCAGTTCGAGCTGTACTACCAGCCGCAGGTGGACCACGGCCGCATCACGGGCGCCGAGGCGCTGCTGCGCTGGCGCCACCCGCGCGACGGCTTCGTCTCGCCCGCGCACTTCATCCCGCTGGCGGAGGAGACCGGGCTCATCCTGCCGCTGGGCGAATGGGTGCTGCAGGCGGCCTGCGCGCGGCTGGCCCAGTGGGCGCGCCACCCGGCCACGGCGGCGCTGAGCCTGGCGGTGAACGTGAGCCCGCGCCAGTTCCACCAGGCCAACTTCGTGGCCCAGGTGCTGGCGGCGCTGGCGGGCTCGGGCGCGGAAGGGCGCCGGCTCAAGCTGGAGATGACCGAGGGCCTGCTGCTGCAGGACGTGGAGGACACCATCCAGAAGATGGGCCAGCTCAAGGGCTACGGCGTGGGCTTCTCGCTGGACGACTTCGGCACCGGCTACTCGTCGCTGGCCTACCTCAAGCGCCTGCCGCTGGATCAGCTCAAGATCGACCAGAGCTTCGTGCGCGACGTGCTCACCGACCCCAACGACGCGGCCATCGCCCGCACCGTGGTGGCCCTGGGCACCAGCCTGGGCCTGCGCGTGATCGCCGAGGGCGTGGAGACCGAGGCCCAGCGCGAATTCCTGGAGCGCCACCAGTGCCACGCCTGGCAGGGCTACCTGTTCAGCCCGCCCGTGCCCGTGGCCGAATTCGAGGAACTGGTGCGCAGGCACAACCCGATGTAACCGGGCTTCCCTGCTTACTACGTTATTGATAGCTGCCAGCGCACGCTAGATAAGCGCTGGAGGCCATTTTTATCCCCAATCCGCGGCCCACCGGCGGCGGGAGTGGGCGCGGTATCATCCTGCCCTGCTTTTGCCCGCGTCCTTTCCCCCGTTCGCCTGACCCCGTGCGTCTCACCTCGATCAAGCTCTCCGGCTTCAAGTCCTTCGCCGAACCCACCAACTTCATGCTCCCGGGCCAGCTGGTGGGCGTGGTGGGCCCGAACGGCTGCGGCAAGTCCAACATCATGGACGCGGTGCGCTGGGTGCTGGGCGAGAGCAAGGCCAGCGAACTGCGCGGCGAGAGCATGCAGGACGTGATCTTCAGCGGCACCACCAC
>Ga0222427_100237_pt1 | contig 125848 bp, 117 predicted proteins | sample 2B20Ametagenome_FD_182890 | JGI IMG/M metagenome (GOLD analysis project Ga0222427, IMG submission 182890) | Enriched microbial communities from leaf-cutter ant dump, University of Wisconsin, Madison, United States - 2B20A (version 2) | ecosystem: Environmental > Terrestrial > Nest > Insects... | reverse complement strand
GCGCCAATGGCCCACTTCTCCCATCCTCCGATGGATGCAGCTATTACGATCCTTGCCCCAACATGTCCTTCAGCAAATGACGGTCTTGCCATGAAAAACGTGGGGAAACCTCAGTGTCAGACACCTGTAGGCCACCAAGCCGCCGTCAGTTGATTGCCACGTTCGCCTGCTTTACCAGCTTGGCGTAGCGCTCGGTGTCGTCCTTGATCTGCTGCGCCATGTGGGCGCTGCTGTCGCCCACCGGCACCGCGCCGATCTCGGCCATGCGCTGGCCGAAGCCGGGCGACTGGATGATTTTCACCATTTCCGCGTTCAGGCGCGCCACTACTTCGGGGGGCGTGGCGGCCGGCGCCAGCACACCGAACCAGGTGCCCATGTTGAAGCCCTTCAGCCCGGATTCCTGCAGCGTGGGCACGTCGGGCAGGGCGGCCGAGCGCTGGTCGGTGGTTACCGCCAGGGCCCGCAGCTTGCCCGACTTGATGTGCGGCAGCACGGGCGTGATGGTGTCGAACGACATGTCGATCTGGCCGCCCAGCAGGTCGGTGGTCAGCGGACCGCTGCCCTTGTAGGGCACATGCAGCAGCTTGACGCCGCCCAAGTCCTGGAATTGCGCGCCGATCAGGTGCTGCGCCGTGCCCATGCCATTGGATCCGAAGGTCAGCTTGCCCGGTGTCTTGCGGGCCAGTACCAGCAGCTCTTGCACGTTGTGGGCCGGCACCTTGGGGTTCACCACCAGGATGTTCGGCACCAGCGCCACCATGGTGACGGGCGCGAAATCTTTCTGGAAGTCGTAATTCAGGCTGTGGTACACGCTGGTGGCGATGGTGTGGTGCACCGCGCCCATCAGCAGCGTATAGCCGTCGGGCCTGGCCTTGGACACGTAGTCGGCCCCTAGCGTGGCGCCCGCGCCCGGCTTGTTTTCCACCACCACCGGCTGGCCCAGGCTTTTGGCCAGCTCGTCGCCCAGCGCGCGCGCCAGGGCGTCGGTGGTGCCGCCGGCCGGAAACGGCACTACCAGGTTGACCGGCCGGGTCGGATACGACTGCGCGGCGGCGCCGCTCGCCAGCATGATGCCCGTGGCGCACAGCGCGCCGGCCAGCGCGCGGCGCAGGCTGTTCTTCGCAAGTTTCATGATGTCTCCTCTTTCTATTTATGAATGGCCCGCGCTATGCCGCGCGCGCCTGGCCCGCCGCCTGTTGCAGATGGCGGCAGACTGCCTGCGTGACCTGCGCCGTGGTTGCCGTGCCGCCCAGGTCGCGCGTATGCAGCGCGGGGTCGGCGGTTGCGCTTTCCACGGCCCGCATCATGCGCGACGCCGCCTGGTGCTCGCCCAGGTGCTCCAGCAGCATCACCACCGACCAGAACGTGCCGACCGGATTGGCCAGGCCCTTGCCCATAATGTCGAAGGCCGACCCGTGGATGGGCTCGAACATCGACGGGCCGCGCCGTTCGGGGTCGATATTGCCGGTGGGGGCGATGCCCAGGCTGCCGGCCAGCGCCGCCGCCAGGTCGCTCAGGATGTCGGCGTGCAAGTTGGTGGCCACGATGGTGTCCAGCGAGGCGGGGCGGTTGACCATGCGCGCGGTGGCGGCGTCTACCAGTTCTTTGTCCCAGTGCACATCGGGAAACTCGCGGCTGATTTCCAGCGCGATCTCGTCCCACATCACCATGGCATGGCGCTGCGCGTTGGACTTGGTGACCACCGTCAGCTGCTTGCGCGGCCGCGACTGCGCCAGCCGGAACGCAAAGCGCAAAATGCGCTCGACCCCGGCGCGCGTCATCATGGACACGTCGGTGGCGGCTTCGATGGGCAGGCCCTGGTGCACGCGCCCGCCCACGCCCGAATACTCGCCTTCGGAGTTCTCGCGCACGATGACCCAGTCCAGCTGTTCGGCCGTGCAGCGCTTCAGCGGCCCGTCGATGCCGGGCAGCAGCCGGGTGGGGCGCACATTGGCGTATTGATCCAGGCCCTGGCAGATCTTCAACCGCAGGCCCCACAGCGTGATGTGGTCGGGAATGCCGGGGTCGCCCGCCGACCCGAACAGAATGGCGTCTTTGTCGCGCAGGCTATCCAGCCCGTCGGTCGGCATCATCACGCCGTGGCGGCGGTAGTAGTCGCCGCCCCAGTCGAAATCCTGGAACTCGAATGCGAACGATCCGTCGGCCTCGGCCAGCGCCTGCATGGCCTGCCGGCCCGCGGGAATAACTTCTTTGCCGATGCCGTCGCCGGGAATGGTTGCGATGCGGTACGTCTTCATATGCCTGACTCCTGGCCGGCGACCGTCGCCAGCTTGCTTGTCGGGCACTGTACCCAGCGCATTGCCGCAGCGGGCCGCGGGCGATTCAAAACATTTTTAACTTCAAGTTAATTTTTGGACACCTCGTGCAATCCGCAGATATCTACAGGCTTATTGATAATGCGTCATTGATCACGAGCAATAAACCGGCTTGATGATTCATTCAAAATGGATATTTCATGTGGATAACTTCACCGCGTGACCAGCGTACTTATTGTCGATGACCATCCTTCGCTGCGGCTGATACTCAAACAACAGATGTCGCAGATACTCGGCGTGTCGCAAATCATCGAAGCCGGCAACGGCCAGGAAGCCCTGCAGGCGGTGCGAGACTCCGAACCCGGCCTGGTCATCCTGGATATCGACCTGCCAAAAATCAATGGCCTGGATGCCATCCCGCGCATCAAGCTCATCAAGCCCGATATCCGCATTCTGGTTATCTCGGCCCAGGATCCCCGCGTGTTTGCGCCGCGCGTCAAGGCGGCGGGCGCGCAGGGCTACATCAGCAAGGTGCAGGAAATGTCAGAGATCCTGCGCGCTACCGAGGCCGTGCTGGCGGGCTACAGCATCTTTCCCGACATCGTCCGAAGCCCGGTCCAAAGCCGCGAAGCAGACGGCTCGCAAAAAATCGAGAGCCTGTCCGACAAAGAAGTCATTGTCATGCAGATGCTGGCGCGCGGCATGTCCAACAAGCATATCGGCGACGCGCTGTTCATCAGCAACAAGACCGTCAGCACGTACAAGGTTCGCCTCATGGCCAAGCTGGGCGTCGGCTCGCTGGTCGAACTGGTCGATTTTGCCCGCAAGCACCACATCGTGCACTGATTCTTCTGTGCTTTCCTCTGGTTGAACGCGCTTGCCCATACCTTCCCCGCCCCTTGACTCGCTCCTGTCCGCGCCGGCCGATTCCATCGGCCACGCAGCCCTGGCGGCCGCGCTGGCCGGCGCCGGCCACGTCTTGCCATTGCCCGACGGGCCGGCCATCGAACAGCATGTTGGCCAGCTGGCGAACGGCGACCCGGCCGTTACGGCCGAGCTCATCGCCACGCTGCTCGACACCAACCAATACGATTTGCGCAATTTCTGCCAGGCCTGCATGAGTGGGCGCTGGGCCGACGCGCGGGCCAGCGCGCATCGCATCAAAAGCACGGCTCACCTGGCAGGCGCGGATTCGCTGGCGGCGCTGAGCCAGCGCATCGAAACGCTGGCGCAGCAGGGACGCGGCGACGCGGTGCTGGCCCTGGCCGCCTGGTATATGGAAACGGTGGGCCGCCTGTCGCAAGTGCTGGCGGCCTGCACGGTGCGCGGCCCCGCCCGCGCCGGCGAACCCTAGCCCGAGCCCGGTGGCGCCGCGGCCGCGCGCCTCAGGTTACCGCGCCGCGCCGCGAAAATTCAGGCTGCTTCCATGCTTCGCTGTCCAGCACGTCTTTCAGTATCTCGACCGCGTCCCATACATCGGCGTAGCCCAGGTACAGCGGCGTCAGGCCGAAGCGCAGCACTTCGGGCTCGCGGTAGTCGCCGATGACGCCGCGCGCGATCAGCGCCTGCATTACCGCATAGCCATTGGGATGGCGCATGCTGACGTGGCTGCCGCGCCGGGCATGCTCGCGCGGCGTTACCAGGGTTAGCGGGTGTCCCGCGCAGCGGCTTTCCACCAACTGGATGAACAGGTCGCCCAGGGCCAGCGATTTCTTGCGCACTTCGTTCATGTCGGCGGCCAGACTGATGTCCAGGCCGCATTCCACCAGCGACAACGACACGATGGGCTGCGTGCCGCAAAGATAGCGGCGGATGCCGCCGGCCGGTTCATAGGCGGCGGCCATGTCGAACGGCCGCTGGTGCCCCCACCAGCCCGACAGCGGCTGCCAGAACTGGTCGGTGTGGCGCGGCGCCACCCAGATGTAGGCGGGCGCGCCGGGGCCGGCGTTCAAGTACTTGTAGGTGCAGCCTACCGCGAAGTCGGCATGGGCGCGGGTGACGTCTACCGGCACCGCGCCGGCGGCATGGGCCAGGTCCCAGATGGCCAGCGCGCCCCGGGCATGGGCCTGCGCCGTTACGGCGGCCATGTCGTACATGGCGCCGGTGCGGTAGTTTACGTGCGACAGCAGCAGCACGGCCACGGAGTCGTCCAGCGCCTGTTCCAGGGGCAGGCTGTCGTCGACCAGGCGCAGTTCGTAGCCCTGCTGCAGCAGGTCGATCATGCCCTGGATCATGTACAGGTCGGTGGGGAAGTTGTCGCGCTCGGACACGATCACGCGGCGCTGCGGCGCGGCCTGCTGCTGGATGCGCAGGGCGGCGGCCAACGCCTTGAACAGGTTCAGCGAAGTGGTGTCGGTGACCACCACCTGGCCGGGGCCGGCGCCGATCAACTGCCCCAGCCTGTCGCCCAGCCGCGCAGGCAGGTCGAACCAGCCCGCGGTGTTCCAGCTGCGGATCAGGCCCTTGCCCCATTCCTGGCCGATGATCGCGGCGGCGCGCGCCGCCGCGGCCTTGGGCAGCACGCCCAGGGAATTGCCGTCCAGGTAGATGACGCCGGGCGGCAGCTCGAATTGCTGTTTCAGCGGCGCCAGGGGATCTTGCCGGTCGGCCTGCAGGCAGTCTGCACGGGTATGCATTTTGGGGGCTCCTTGGTTGCCTGCCAATACTAGCAGCGCGTGGAAAAGTCAGGCCAGCAAGCCCACCGCCAGCCCGGCGCCGATGATGGCCAGCACCGCGCAGGCCAGCGCGCTGTACAGGCGATCGCGCTCGCGCAGGAACAGGGCCAGCATCAGCGCCACGCGCAGTACCGGCAGGGCAATGAACACGGCAATGCCAGCCTGCACCGCGGCCAGGCTCCAGGGCGGGGCGGCCCATAGCCATTGCGCCAGCAGCCCGGCGCCGATCAGGGTCGAGGCGAACCAGGTGCCGTAGTGCAGCAGCGTGGCGATACGCTGCTCGTGCAGTCGGGGCGCCGGCGCGGTCATGGCAGGTTGCTCCAGTCCACGCCGAAGGCGCTGCCCAGCATCTGCACGGCCAGCGCCACCAGCACCGCCACAAAAAATAGCCGCAGCTTGTCGGCCGGCAGCCCCATCAGCAGGCGCGCGCCCAGCAGGGCGCCGGCCACCGATCCCAGCGCCACTGGCCCGGCAATGGCCGGATCGATGTCGCCGCGCACGAAATAAGCGCCGGCGCTGGCTGCCGCCGTGACGCCGATCATGAAATTGGAGGTGGCTGACGACACTTTGATGGGCAGGCGCAGCGCCGTATCCATGGCAGGGATCTTCAGCACGCCGCTGCCTATGCCCAGCAGGGCCGAGATCAGGCCGGCCCCGTACATCAGCGACAGGCCCATCGGCACGCGGCTGACCTGATAGGCGATGTCGCGGCCCGAGCCGTGGTCGGGGTAACTGGCATGCAGGCGCAGGCGGGTGGCTAGCTGGTCGGCCGCGGCACCCACGGGGTCTTGGCGGCGCGCCAGCATTTGCCGGGCGGACAGGGCCAGCACCGCGGCAAACAGCCCGTACAAATACGCCACCGGCACGATGCCGATCAGGAAGACGCCGGTCAGGGCTCCGAGCGTGGTGGCCACTTCCAGCACCAGCGCCAGCCGGATGTTGGTCAGGCGATGCTTCAGAAACGGAGCGGCGCTGCCGCATGAACAGGCGATGACCGACACCAGGCTGGCCGCAATGGCCGTGTGGATATCCACGCCGGCCCATAGCGTCAGGGCCGGTACGATGAAAATGCCGCTGGCCATGCCCAGCACGCCGCCCAGCGCGCTGGCGCCGAACGCGGCCGCGCACAGGACCAGGGAATATAGCGGGTCCATCAGGCGCGCCGCGCCTTGGGCGAACGCGCCAGGCGCGTCACGAAGCGGATCAGGTCGCCCCGGTAGTACAGCCGTTCGTAATCCACCGGTCGGTTGTCCAGCGAGTACGAGGTGCGTTCGATGCGGAATACCGGGCTGCCCGGCGCGATCGACAAGCCCTGGGCAACATGGGCATCGCAGGCCGTGGCTTCCAGCTGGTACTCGGCCTCGACCAGCGGCAGGCCGTATTTTTCTTCGAGCAGCGTGAAAATGGGTTCGGCTGTCAGGTCGTGCCGGACCACTTTGCGGCCGATGTCAAAGGGCAGGTAGGTTTCGTCGAACGAGACGGGCACGCCGTCGGCCAGCCGCACCCGTTCCAGGCGGTACACCCGCGTGCCTGCGGGCAGCGCCAGCCGCGCGGCCACGTCTTTGCCGGCCACCATCACCCGCTTGTCCAGCACGCGCGCCGCGGGCGTGCGCCCCAGCGCTTGCATGTCTTCCACGAAGCCGCTCAGTTCGGTGAGTTCCTGGCGGATCTTGGGCGGGGCCACGTACGTGCCCTTGCCGCGGCGGATTTCCAGCAGGCCGCGGCCGACCAGCCCTTCGACGGCCTTGCGCACCGTGATGCGGCTGACGCCGAAGCGGGCGGCCAGCGCCGCTTCGGGTGGCAACTGTTCGCCCGGCGCCAGGGCGCCCGAGGCGATCTGGGCGGCAAGCGCCTGTTCTACCTGCGCATACAGGGGCAGCGAAAGCGTGGGGTCGGTCGGCATGGCCGCATTTTGACATCATGACATCATGATGTCTAGGTGAGGCATACCGTCGGCATGATGCGGGTCTGGAGGCCGCGCCACAATTATTTTTTTATAGCCCGTGTGAGATTACTGTCGCTGCGCGAGCAACCGGGCAAGCAAGGGACAGAGGTGAAGGTCAGCGACAGCCCGCAGGCGTTCGGCGATTAGCTGAAGCAGGCGGCGCAGAAATACTGCGGCACTGCGCGGGACTGCTCTGCGGGGACGTAAGGCCGGGCGGGCCGGCAGGGCGCGCGGGGCGCACCGCCGGCGCACCGGGGCCTTAGTCTTGCCGGTCGGTGACTTCGACCAGATGGTAGCCGAACTGGGTTTTCACCGGGCCTTGCACGACGTTGACCGGCGCGCTGAAGACGACGGTGTCGAATTCCTTGACCATCTGGCCGGGGCCGAACGTGCCCAGGTTGCCGCCGTCGCGGCCCGAGGGGCAGCTGGAGTTTTCGCGCGCTACCTGGGCGAAGTCGGCGCCGCCCTCGATGGCGGCCTTGAGCTCGTTGCACTTCGCTTCGGTGGAAACCAGGATATGGCGTGCAGTTGCTTGGGCCATGAGAAGACTCCTTTCTTGAATGCAAAACGCCATATTGCACTAGTCTTTGGTTTCAGTAAAACGTCGTGTTTGGGGCCTTAAGTTCTAGCCCCGTCCGTCCGCCCGGACGCCGCGGAACTGCGACTGATGAACTCACGCCGCCGCATGGTATTTCGCTTCAGGTGTCTGGTACTGAGGTTTCTCCATGTTTTTCATGGTAAGACAGTCATTTGCCGAAGGACGTGTTGGGGCAAGGATCGTAATAGCTGTATCCATCGCTGGATGGGAGAGGTGGGCCATAGGCGCAGGATCGCTTCACGCCCGATGCGCAGGGTCGAGTAGAGTTTGCGGGTACTTCAGATAGGCATGAGACGCTCGGCGGTGCCAGTGGCCTGGATTTCCAGGCCGGCGAGCCAACACACGAAGCCGGCCAGCGCACTGATGAGCACATTGTGGTGCTCAATGTCTGAGCTATTGGTAGCTCAAGGTGATCGTGGCTGAGGAGTTGGCGGTGCCAGGGGAAATCAATGGCGAGAGTTTTATATAACGAGCACGCAACTGAATGCGTTCGAAGTTAGTCACGTTCACTCCCAAGGTAAAGAGGGTACCCAACGGCAGCGGCACCAGATCGTTGCGCAATAATTGAATACCTACGCCGGTAGCGGAGGACGAGCCGTCGAGCGCTATCACGGACTGGCCCGCACCGGCCGGGACGGGTGACACGATGGAGGTGGTAGGGTCAAGCCGGTAAGAAATCGGTGTACGGGAGGGGCATTCAAGCAGTTCGATATTGAATGGAACGGCCGGTGTCGTATCGCCTACGTTTCCCGACAGCTGGCGGGTGCCCAAAGCTACATCCGTGGTCTTCACTGTGCAGGTCGGGCCGCTTACGACAAGGTCGCCCGTGAATTCGATGTCGTAGATTTTCAGGTAGTCGCTTGGATTCAGGCTGTCTCTGACATTGCTGAGCAGTACCTTTCCTACGGTGCCACTGGGGATTCTCTCGATTTTCTGAATTGGCCCCAGGGCGATGAGATTCAAGAACATTGTTGCGCCGCTGTAGGCGGTCACGTTCTTCACACTGTTCTGTACCAGAGGCAGGGATGGGAATAAAGGGCTCTTGAATATGACGCCGCCATGCTCGGCGCTGTATTGCGGCATAAAGTTCAAGTCGGCATAGAATTTCAAGCCTATGTTGGTGTTCGGTAGGCGGATGACATCGCCGGCGGCGCTTGAGCCAGGCCTTGAGATAACCACAAGCGGGGTTGCTTGAAGAGTCGGCGTCGAGTTACCTTGGCACTTTATTGCGAACGAGTTAACACTGAGGTAAGCCGTTATTCCGCCAAGATACGAGCCTGCGCTTGTGCCCCAATTGACTGTAAGGTTTCTGCCGTCGAATGTGATTTTTCCGGGCGTCGTGCTGCACTGGTAGACCTGAGCCATAGCGGGTGGGGCAACCAGCAATAAGGAATACAAACACACGGTCGCGGCCGCCCGGCACATAGCCTGAAATGCTCGCAACAGGCGCAGGCCTGGAGACGGACGACGGGTCTTGGTAGCCAGATCCAGCCGGCTGAGGGCGTAATGTACTAGGGTGTTGTTCATGGCTCAATGGGCACGCAGGCGCCCTGCAGCAGGTGGAAGGGCTGACCTACAGGCACCGCCTGTTGTGGCAACGCGTAATCGATCTGACATTGTTCGTTTTCTCCCATTCCCCACTTCACTATCAGGGTCCCGGATATGTCGGTCAGGTTTTGCGCGATGATGCGGCTACCTTGAGAAACAGTTCCTATGTGACGTCGTTGCGGATCGGTGACTTCGGCCCCGAAAGGTAGCGCAGTGCCGTCGTGTTGGCGCGCCTGAATCACTGCGGCCTGCCCGCCTGCTTCGATGTCGAATTTCACTGGCACGATGGCGCCTGCTGTGGGGGCTACATGCTGTACTGTGGATTTGAAGCGCACGTTCAACGGCAGACCCTTGGGGTCTACTTCGACGGTGTTCTGGGTGAAGGGCGTCAGATTGGACACCAGGCCGTAGCCCCGTGAATCGACTTGCAGGCCATTCATGTTAGCGATACGCGCGCCGGCCGCGCCTTGCGCATCGACGATGGCAAAGGTGTCGCCCAGCGAGGGTGTCAGCGCGATCCCGCTGCTCCATGCCACGGCCGCCCCGGAAACGCTGATGCTGCTTTGGGTGCCGTTGCTCGACCGGCTGGCGCTGCCACCCAATTGCGCATAGGGTGATGTCCAGGAAGCGTTGGCGCTGACGTTATTGCTGCTGCCACTGCCGCCGCTCAGGTGGCTGGCGCTCAGTCCATAGTACAGCGGGTTGTTGGATGCTCCCAGGCTGCCGTTGACGGTTTCGTAGATGGACGTGCTGTTGTCGCGATTGTTGTGCTGAATGGTGGTGTTGGACCGCGGCGCGCCCGGGTTGCGGCCCAGCGGCAGGCTGAAGTTCACCATGTAGGTGTTGTCCCACTTGCCCGAGTACACGCTGTACTGCCGCGAGCCATTGATGCTGTAGTTCAGCTGCTTGAACGAATTGCGATAGCCGGCCTGGTATTCGGTGTCGCGGCCGTTGCGGCCCCAGTAGTCTTGGCTGTAGCCTGACAGGTACAGCGAACCCCAGCGTTCGCCCAACGACTGGTTCAGCATGACCTGGAAGCGTCCCTTGGCGTTGCCGCCGTAGTGGCGCGGCAGCGTGTGGCGCGAATCGAGCGAGTGCTGCGCCATGGTATCGCTCAGGCTGAGAAAGCCGCTGGTGGAATAGCGGTAGGCCGCTAGCGTTACGCTGGTGCTGGTGGGCTCGAAAAACCGCGAATAGTTTAGGCTGTAGCTCTGGCCGGTGCGGTCGGGCTGGTTGTTGAGTTTGGCCCTGGCGTACGTGGCATCCAGGCCGAACGCGCCCAGGGCTGTGTTCAGCGCGGTGCCCACCTGCCCGGCCAGGTAGTACTTGGATGCCACCACGCCGCCATAACCGGTGACCAGGTTGTTGAACCCGTGTCGCGCCGTGGCCTGCAAGACGTAAGGTTTTTTGCGGATCAGGGCGCTGCGGTACTGCCCGGCGGCCACGCTATAGCGCGTGGTACCGGCGCGCAAGGCGTTCACGGGCGCCGAGAACGGCACGCGCGATATGTGTTCGCTGCCGTCGGCCTCGGTAACGACGACTTCCAGGTCGCCGCCGTAGCCGGTAGGGTACAGGTCGTCGATTTCGAATTCGCCCGGTGCCACTGTGGTTTCGTAAATGACATTACCGCTTTGGCGGATTCTGACGCGCGCATTGCTGTTGGCGATGCCGCGCACTGTGGGGGCGTAGCCGCGCTGCGATTCTGGGTACATGCGGTCGTCGCTGGACAGGCTTACGCCGCGCAGGCCCACGCTTTCGAGCACCGCACCGTCGGTGAAGAATTCCCCGGCGGTCAGCTGGCTTTTGATCGGCGCCAGCGAGCGCTGCACGGAAGTCTGAATGCTTTGGTAGCGCGTGCCCTGCAATTTGCTGTAGTTCAAATTGCCGCGATGGCGGAATCGCCACGCGCCGATATTGAAGCCGCTATCCAGGCCCGCATAGGCCTGCGTTGCAGAATCGCCATGGCTAGTGCCGTAGCGATACACGTTGGTGTTGTAGCGCAGCACGCCGGCCGTGATGCCGTCGTTCCAGTATTTGGGGTCGACATAGCCGCGTGCGCTGCGGTTCAGCCATATCTGGGGAATGCTGATATCCAGGCGCTGTTCGCCGTTGTCGAATTCGGCGCGCGCATCGGGGATGAGGTCGGGTATGCGTACGCAGGAATCGGCCTGCAGCCGGGCTTGGGCCGCTTGGTCTAGTCGGGTCAGGTTGATGCCGGCCATTATCAGCAGGTCGGTATCGATACACGGTTGCGGATGCGAACCACCGGCCTGCTGGCGCACGCGCACCGTGCCGCGTCCCACTTGCCTGTCATTGACGATGACCGGCACGGTGTAGTCGCCGGGCGCGGCGTAGTTGCCCTGATTGAAGCGGCTGATGTCCACGGGGGAATCGCCGAAGCTGCGCAACATGTCGGTGTTGAACTGGACTTCGGCGACCTGCAAGGGTGTCGATTGCGCCACCGCCGGTAGCCAGGCGCCCATTGGGAACGCCGCCAGTACCAGGCTGAAGGAATACCGCAGGGGGAAACGAATAGGCAACATGGTGGTCTAGCGCTAAAACCGGTGCCGCCTAGCGGCTGGCTTCCTGCAACACGGCCTCGCCGGCTGTGGCGCCGCCGTAGTCGTTGATGAATTGGTAACGGACCTGGGTGCCGGCAGAGGCCGCGGCGGCGCGGGGTAATGGAAAGGCGCGCGTTTGGAACGGCACCAGCATTCCGGGTTCTTGTACGGACACCGTCTGGCTGCCCGACGTGACTTCGACGCTGGCGAAGCTGACATGGAACGGCGTGGGGTTGGTGGCCTCGAGTGCGGGCTGGCCGTTGGCTTGGGTGAGACGCCAGGTGAGCTTGGCGGGCGCTTCCGAGGCGGTGCCGGCCAGGCCGGCCGGGCGGAAGAAAAACTTGATACGCGACCGGATCGACAACTGCAGGAAGTTCTTGTGGTCGTCGGTGTTGGGGCGCGCGGGAATACCCAGCACATTCAGCCAGAGCAGGCTTTCGCGGTCTTGCGCCATGGGTTCGCCGGTATGGATGATGCGCAGCGTCTGGCTTTTTTCGGGATCGATGCGCGCCATGGTGGGCGACACAATGAACGGTACGTCGAGCGTGGCGCGGTTGTCTTGCGGGTTGCCGGTGTCTAGCCAGGCTTGCATCAGGATGGGCGATTCGCTCTTGTTGGTGAGCCGGACGGTTCTTTCGCCGCTGGCTGCGTCGTACACGACCCGGGTGGCACCGATGACAATGGATGCATGGCTGGCTGCTGGTGCCGCGGCTGCAGCCACTGCGGTTGCTACGAGAATGGCGGAAAAAAGGCGGCGAGTATGCATAGCGGTTCCTGGACTTGCGAACCCCGGGCCAAGGGGTAGGCAGGCCCGAGAAGCGGCCGTGGCACCGGGGTGCGCACGGCCGGTAAGCAGCGCCCGGGTAAGAGCGCGCGACATGGGTATGCCTTTTGGGCTTACTGGTAGGTGATCGAGTACGTCACGGAGGACTTGACGAGGCCGGGTTCGACCAGGGAGGCGTCGGCCGCGTAGTAGCCGGCTTCATAGCGAAGCTCGGCCGTGCCGCCGGCGTTATCGATGACGAAGCCCGGCAGCGAGAGCTGGGAAGGATTGCCGATCTGGATAACGTCGCCGCTGGAGGCCTGGCGCAGTTGCAGGTCTACGCCCTGCGCCGCGCTGGCGGTACCATCGGTGTTAAGCAGTCGGCCTGCGCCATTGACGGTTACACCCGATTCGAAGAAAGCGCGGGCGGTGTTGTAGGTGCTGCCCGAGCAGTCTTTCAGCTTAATCAGGAATACTTGCCAGCCGGCGGTGCTGCCGCTGCCCGCGAATGCGGTTTTGTTGACGGGGGCCAGAGCGACGATTTGATTGTGCGGGGTGGCGTGGTCAATAACGCACGTACTGGCCTGGATTTCGCCGGTGAAATTGATGGTGCCGTCGCTGGCCAGCGCTACTTGTGCGCCGGCCAGGATCCCAACACCCGCCAGCAGGCTAGCAATGCGAGACAGTTTCATGTTTGACTCCGTGAAGAATTAATGGAATAGCTGGCGAGCAGGCGCAAGTTAGAAAGCCGATCGCAGCAAACGGAGTCTAGGGAGGAGGGCCGTTGCAGGGATGAGGAAAATTCTGACGAACGCAGCGGAAAGTTCTTGCCGGCAAGGGCGGCTTGACGGGCGCCAACAAGCGGAGGTGGTCAGTGATAAACCAGGTTGTATTCGACGCTGGTGTGCACGGTACCCGGCGTGGCCTGCCCCAGGGCGTAGTAGCCGGCTTCGTATACCAGGGTGGCATGGGTTTCGAGTTCTACAGGCGTGGTACCTTGCGCGCCGGCGGGTGCGCCGATAAGTATGTGCTGGGTGCTGCCGAGTTCGCGCAATGCGATCTGCACGTTGCCGGCGGAACTGTGGCTGTCGAGATCGAGGCGGCCGGTGGCTAGGTCGACGAAGGTGCCGGGTTCGAAGTGGGTGCGCACCAGGCTGGGGGACGTGCCGCAGTGCTGCAGGGTGATGACGAAGGGCGACCAGCCGGCGGTTTGGCCGCGCGCCGCCAGGGCATCGATGCCGATGGTGGGAAGATCGACCGTGAAGTGCGGCGACAGGCTGCGCGCGATGGAAGCGTAGCCGCTGCTGCCGACTTCGCAGCTACTGGCGACGACCGCGCCGTTAAATGCGATGGTGCCCGATTGTGCCCAGGCGGAAGGCGCCCCGGCGGCCAGGGCTATGCCCGCAATGAAACAAAAAACGCGGGAGAATGTCATGATCGGCTCCGTGGTGGCGGGATGGCATGCCGATTGCCCGCTCGCCCTGGGGACAGCTTGCTGACATGCTTGCCGATGATGTCTGATCGTGCATGACTAATTCGTCGGAAATTTCCTACAGTGTGCTGGAATTTTCCGATGTTCCCGCGTGAGTGCGCGGCGCAGCTGGGACTGTTGATCAAGTCACGGCGCCGCGCTGCGCATATTCGGGCTGTTTCCACATTTCGCTGTCGAGCACGTTTTTCAGTATCCAGCCCGCATTCCACCAGGGCCAGCGACACGATGGGCTGCGTGCCGCACAGGTAACGGCGGATGCCACCGGCCGGTTCGTAGGCCACGGCCATGTCGAAGGGACGCTGGTGCCCCCGCCAGCCCGACATCGTGGGTTGCGTTCCACGAGAGAGCGCCGAGCCACATGCGGCGGGGCAAGCCAGCCGCAAACCGTAGGCCCGGTGTGCGAGATTGGAGATATCGGCCGCTTCGCGAGCGCCCGACGGCTACTGACCGAGGAGGCAGTTCACTGCGGACCCAGACACCTGTGGGTGCTTACCAGCGGTAAGAGGTCGTCAGGGTGACCAGCCGGCCGGGGCCGTAGGCGCACGCGCCCCATGACCAGCATTGCGAGAAATATGCCTTGTCGGTCAGGTTGCTGGCATTGAGGGCGACGCGCCAGTTGCGGTTTTCCCAGGCCAGCATGGCGTCCAGCAAGGTCACCGAAGGTGTGCGGGGTACGTCGGCGACGTCGCCGGATTCGTCTACGAAGCTGCTGGCATAGTGCACGCCCGCGCCGACGGTGAAGCCGTCGATATTGCCCAGCGAGAATTTATACGTGCTCCAGACGGCGGCCTGGCGCTTGGGCACGCCGGTCAGTTCCTTGTCCACATTCAGGTAGGTGAAGCTGGCGTTGATGTCCAGCCGCGGGGTAATCGAGCCCACCCATTCCAGTTCCAGGCCGGTGTTGCGGGTCTTGCCGCGCTGCGAGACTTGCGTTTCAGAGACTTCCACTGTGCGGTTCACTTCGCGCAGCTCGAACACGGCTGCCGACGCGCGCCAGTCTTGCGCGGGCGGTTCATATTTGACGCCGGCTTCCCATTGCTTGCCGCGCAGGGGCCGCAGCCGTTGGCCATAGCTGGTGTTGGCCTGGGGCAGGAACGATTCAGCGTAGCTGATGTACGGCAGCAGCCCCGGCACGATCTCGTACATCAGGCCGAAGCGCATGGAATCGGCCCGGTCGTTGCGGTCGTCGGCGCCGTCTTCCCAGTTCTTGGCCTCGTCGTGCCGCCAGCCGGCCAGCAGGATCCAGTTGCGCCAGCGCATCTCGTCCTGGATATAGACGCCCAGTTGCTTGATGCCGTTGGTCGCGATGGGTTCTCGGGGCGGGGGCTGGTAGCCCGCCTGGTAAACGGGGTTGTAGACGTCGATCGGGTCCAGGCCGGTGTAGTCGTCGACGCCCGAGCCCGAATCGCGGTAGCGCAGGAAGTCCACGCCCACCAGCATCTGGTGCGCCACGGAGCCGGTCGAGAATTTCCCCACCAGGTTCTGGTCGGTTGCCAGGATCTGCGTGTGGTGTTTCCAGAAATAGGCCGCGCGGTCCAGCATGCGCTGTTCGGGGTCCAGGTACGGCGCGTACACGTCGAAGGCGCCGTAGTCGGTCTTGTTGTCCGTCCAGCGCGTGCTTTGCCGGAACGTCCAGTGCTCGCCCAGTTCCTGGCGGAACGACCAGCCCGCCTGCATGCTGTCCGCGTCGAAGCGGTCATAGCCGGGCTGGCCCACGAAGGTGTGCCGCGAGATGCGTCCGTTGGGGTTCGGCAGAATCGTGCCTTCCCAGGGCAGGGTGCTGCCCGAATCGCCGCTGGCCCGGTCCTTCTGCCATTTCAGCCGCAGGGTCAGCTCGGTTTCGGCGCTGGGCGCCCAGGTCAGCGACGGGGCGATCAGCTGGCGGTCATCCTGGCCGTAGTCGACCTGCGTTCCGCTTTCGCGGCCCAGGGCCACCAGCCGGTACAGCCAGGTGCCGTCTTCCGTCAGCGGGCCGGTCAGGTCCGCCTGCAGCTGGCGCGCATTGTGGTTGCCCACCTGCACGCCGATTTCATGCTGCGCCTCGGCCTGGGGCAGCTTGCTGACATTGTTGATCAGCCCGCCCGTGCCGCCCTGGCCATACAGCATCGACGACGGCCCGCGCAGCACTTCCATGCGTTCCATCAGGTAAGGCTCGACGCGCGGGGTGCTGGTCCAGAAGTTCACCCGGTCTTTCAGGCCGTCCAGGAAAATGTCCTCGATTTCCACGCCGCGCGCCTGGGCCGTGTCCATGCGCGTGCTGGCCCCGTAGATCGAAGTGCGCACGCCCGCGCTGTAGGTCAGCGCCTGGTCCAGTGTGTTGGAAGCCGTATCGCGGATCTGGTTGGCGGTTACCACCGAGATCGACTGGGGCGTTTCCACGATCGGGGTATCGGTTTTCGTGGCAGTGGCGCTGCGCTGCGCCATGTAGCCCACCACCGGGCCGGTGGCGAATTCGGACTGGCCCGTAACGGTGACGGCCGGCAGTTCGCTGACGCTGGCCGGCGGCAGCGGCTTGAGCACGTAGCGCCGGTTCGCATCCGGAACCGCCTGCAGGCCGCTGCCGGCCAGTACGCGGGCCAGGCCCTGCGCGACCGTGTAATTGCCCTGCAGGCCTGGGCTGTTTTTGCCGTTGGCAAGTTCGATCGAGCCGGCCAGGTAAATGCCTGCTTCGCTGGCGAAGCGCGTCAGTACCGTCCGCAGGGGGCCGGCGGGGATGTCGTAGTCGTGCGGCGCGGCGGCGGGCGCTGGCGCCTGGGCCGCGCCGGCCTGGCCGGGCGCCATCCAGGCGCCGGCCGCAATGGCCATGGACGCCGCCGCGGTCCGCATCCATGCCGCCACGGGCCGCGGCGGCAGCCCGGCCGGGCCGGACGGCGCGTGGCGCAGTGCGCGGGCTGGGGGCAGGGCATGCGATAAACGCCGGTACATGACGTATTCCTTTCAACGATGTAGGTAAATAGCAGGCCTGACGCCGGCGCGCGCGTATGCGCCGCCCGGCAATGCGGCCCCTCTCTATTCCCTAATCAATCGAGAAGGCAAAAAGCGGAACTGTTCGTTGAAAATTCATGTAGACGGCGGCTGCGCCGCGCGGGCGCCGATCGATATCCACCATGGCCAGGGCCGGCGCACCTGCAGCGAGGCGGCTTCCGCCAGCATGGCCAGGGCGCCGTCCACGTCGCGCAGCGGAAACGTGCCGAACACGCGCCGTTGCGCGACGTCGGGCGCCAGGCTGATGTGCGCCGCCTGGTAGCGGCCCAGTTCGTCGATGACATCGGCCAGGGAAAGATCCCAGGCGATCAGCTCGCCGCGGCTCCAGGCTTCGCGCGCGGCGTCGGCGGGGGCGCCGGCGGCGATGCGGCCGGCATCGAACCAGGTCTGCCGGCCGGCCGGAACGACGCCGGCCGTGCCGCTATCGGCGGTGCGTATCTCGACCGCGCCTTCATATACCGCCAGGAAGGTGCGGCCCGGTTCGCGCCGCACCGTGAAGCGCGTGCCCAGGGCGCGCATGCGCCCCTGTGGCGTGTCGATGACAAAAGGCCGGAAGTCGCCCTGGACGGTGGACACCAGGATTTCCCCCGCGGCCAGGGTCAGCCTGCGCAGGCCGGCCCGCATGTCGGCGTTGAGCGCGCTGGCGGTATTCAGCCAGACCTGCGATCCGTCGGCCAGCGTGAAGCGGCGTATGTCGCCCGTGCCGGTGCGGTAATCCGCCGTCCAGGCGGCGATGGCCGCGGCCGCCGGCGATCCGGGCCGGGCCGCCCAGCCCACGAGCCCGGCGCCGGCCAGCGCGCCGATGCCGGCCAGCACCCGGCGGCGCGACCGCGCCCGCGCGTGCACGGCGCAGACCTTGGCGGCCATCTGCCGCGGGTCGGGCGTGGCCTGCAGCGGCGCCAGCACGCGCTGGCTGACCGACTCGACGTATTGCCAGGCCTGCCGATGATGCGGGTGCGAAGCCAGCCAGGCCTGCCAGCGCGCCTGGTCGGCCGCGCTGGCCTCGCCCGAGATCAGCAGCGCATACCATTGCGCCGCGTGCTCCATCACGGCGTGCGAAGGCCGGGCGTCGTCGCCCGGCGCGGCCGGAAATGCGGAATCGGCGGACATGGATCGGGGCCCGGTCATGTCACAGCGGCGGCGCATGCCGCAGCGCGGCGGCCGTCTGCACGGCCTGGGCCTGCATGCAGCGCAGCATGGCCTGGGCCACATACTTGCGCACCATGCGCGACGATACGCCCAACTCGCCGGCCACGTCCGCCGCGGTCATGCCGCACACGGCCGACATCAGGAACGCCTGCGCCGCCTTGCCGGGCAGGCTGTGCAGCAGCTCGGCAATTTCCTGCAGGGCCTCGAGCACAATGGCCTGGCGTTCCGCCGACGGTGCGTACCCTTGCGGCTGGGCGGCCAGCGTGTCCAGCCAGGCCTGTTCGATTTCGCGGCGGCGCCACAGATTGATGCACATACCCTGCGCCATGGCGCGCAAGTACGCCCGGGCCTCGAGCGGGCTGCCGAAGCCGCGCGAGGCCGGCTTCAAAATCAGGCGCAGGAACGCTTCATGCGCCAGGTCCGCCGCATCGGCAGCGTTGCCCAGGCGCCGTTGCAGCCAGGCCCGCAGCCAGGCGTGATGATCCGCATACAGCGTGTCGATCGACGGCGAAGAAAGCAAAAGGGAAGGCGCGGCGTCCACGGTCGAACTCTCTTGGGGAGTCCTCAATAAAGAGGTTGCGCCTAGATGGTAATGGAAATAGTTCTTGTTTTGAAGTGTTGGCCGCCGTGGATGCGCTTGCGATTCCTGGGGCGAGGCGCGGCCGCCACACGGGTTTTCCCGTAGGCGGCACCCGCTACACTGGCCGGGTTCGCCCCTGACCCTGCCGGAAGCACGCCATGGATGCCACCCCACTGATCGACCTGAAGCCGCTTGAAGCCGTGCTGCAGAAATTCGCCGACGAGCGCGACCGGAACCAGTTCCATGCGCCTAAGAACCTGGCCATGGAGCTGGGCGTCGACATGAACGAAGCCATTGCCCACAAGATCGAGGTGAACCGGCAGAAGTACCCGGTGGGCGATGCCCTGCCCAGGCACCTGCGCTAGGCACCTGCCTTACAGGGTCGCCACCGGCGTCACCGGCGACCCCACCGCGCCGGGCAGGCGCAAGGGCGGCGCGGTCAGGAAGAAGCGGCTGCGCCCCTGCGCCGCCAGCACGGCGGCCAGGTCCGACAAATACCACAGCTCGCCCAGTGGCACGCCCAGCTTGAACAAGCACAGTTCATGAATGGGCATGAAGGCGCCCTGTATGCCCAGCGGCCCCTGCGGCGGACGGCGCTCTACCGCGTAGTTGTCGGCCACCAGCGCGGCGATCTGGCTGTCGCGGATCCAGTCGCGCAGGCGTTCGTCGCGGCCGTCCAGCACGCTGCAGGCGCCGTGCAGCACGTGCGGGTCGGGCTGGCGTTCCATGGACAGCAACACGTCGGCAAAGCCTGTGTGCAGGCACAGGATGTCGCCCGGCTCGACCGCGATCCGGTCGGCCCGCAGCACCTGTATCAGGTCGTCGTAGCCGACTTCATGGCGTTCGTCGCCGAAGTGTTTGCGCAGGTTCACCAGCACGCCGCGGCCCTGGATGGGCGTGGCGGCGAAGTTGTCGATGCCCAGCCTGGCCGCGCGCACCGGCTGGTGCTCGCCTTCTTCGGCGGTGCGCGAGGCGCCCTGGATATGCTCGCCGCCGGCATAGCCGTTGTAGTACACCGGAACCGGCTCGCCCGTGCCGTGCACGTCGAACATCGAGCCCACGTGCGCGAAGCTGTCCCACTGCGTGGAATACTGCGTGTACAGCACGACGTAGTCATCGCAGATCACGTCGGTAACCCCGGGGTGCTCGCAGCAGTGCGCCATGTTGTAGGCGAACTTGCCCTTGCGCGTGGTGGCGCGCAGTTGCGGCGGGTGCCGGAACGGATTCAGCAGGTTGCCGCCCGGGTAGTCCAGCGGCAGGCTCAAGCAGAAGCGCTGCCCGCTGGTGATTTCCCGCGCGGCGGCGGCGACGCGCTCCGGGGTCAGCAGGTTCAGGCGCCCCAGCTGGTCGTCGGGACCGAAGTCGCCCCAGTTCGACCCCGGCGGCCGGTGCTTCCATCGTTGTTGTCCGTGTTCGCCAGTCATAGCTGTCCTCCAGTGGTTTGCCGCGGCGGGATTATTGGACCTTGATATCGGCGTTGCGGATCACCTCGCCCCATTTTTCGGATTCGCTCTTGATGAAGGCAGCGAACTGCTGCGGCGTGTCGCCCACGGTCAGCATGCCCTGGGTGTCGAGCTTTTCGCGTACGGCGGGGTCTTGCAGCGTCTTGACCAGCGCAGCGTGCAGCTTCTGCACGATTTCCGGTTTCATGTGGGCGGGCCCGATGATACCCATCCAGCCCACGGCCTCGAAGTTCTCGTAGCCCTGGCTGGCCAGCGGCTTGACCTGCGGCAGCGCCGGGATCGACGTGCGCGTGGTCACCGCCAGCGCGCGCAGGTCGCCGCGATTGATGAAGGGCGTGACGGTGGGCGACGCCTCGAACAGCACGTCAATCTGCCCGCCGATCAGGTCGGTGATGGCGGCCGGGCCGCCCTTGTACGGTACGTGCAGCATCTGCACGTGCGCGCGCTGCTTGAACATTTCCTGGGTCAGGTGGCTGGTCGAGCCGTTGCCCGGCGAGCCGAAGTTGAGCTTGTTGGGCTGGGCCTTGGCCGCCGCCACCAGGTCCTGCACCGATTTGATGTCCGACTTGGCCGATACCACCATGGTCTGGGCCACGGCCGCCACATCCATGATGGCGGTGAAGTCCTTCACCGGATCGTAGTTGGTGTTCTTGAACAGGTGCGGGGCGATGCCCAGCGGGCCGCTGGAGCTCATGCCCAGCGTGTAGCCGTCGGGCGCGGCGCGCGCCACCAGGCCCGTGCCCAGCGTGCCGCCGGCGCCCGGCTTGTTCTCGACGATGATGGGCTGGCCCAGCACCTTCGACAGTCCGTCGCTGATCACGCGCGCCAGCAGGTCCACCGACTGGCCCGCCGGGTAGGGTACCAGCATGGTAATGGGCTTGTCGGGGTAGCCCTGGGCCGCCATGGCGGGCAGGGCCAGCGGGCCCAGCAGGCAGGCAAGCGCGGCCGCTTTCAGTATCTTCTTGGTGTGATGCATGGATTTGTCTCCGTAGTTCGCCAGTTTCGCCGGCGGATTGTTTATGGGTACTGCCCGGGGGGCATGCGCGCCGCGTTCGCGGCGCTATGCGCCGGCGTCGTGTTCGGCAGCCGCTCCGCTTGCAAACGCGGTATTGATCTCTTGCGGCGACAGGCCCAGTTCGGCCAGCACCGCGCGGCTGTGTTCGCCCAGGCCGGGCGCGCCGTAGGGCCGCGCGCCCTCGGGGTGCTCGCCGAACTTGATCAGGTTGGCGATGCCCTTGTAGGCGCCGGCCTTGCAGTGGCGCATATCCATGACGAAGCCCTGCGCGGCGACCTGCGGGTCGTCGAACATGTCTTCCACCTTGCGCACCGCCGCGCACGGCACCGATACCCCGAATGCCTGTTCCCATTCCAGCGCCGTGCGGGCGGCCAGGCCCTGGCGGATCAACGGGATCAGCTCGTCGGCGTGGGCCGCGCGCTTCTTCACCGAGTCGTAGCGTTCGTTGTCGGCCAGCCCGGGCATGCCGATCAGCGTGCACAGCGATTTCCAGAAATGCGCGGTGTTGGCCGAGAGGTACAGGTGGCCTTCCTTGGTGGGATGGATGCCGGTGATGCCGCCCGACCGCATGTCGCGGTTGATGTCGCGCGGCTCGTCCTGCTGCATGACCAGGCGCGCCGACTGCATGGCCAGCGCGCTGCCCAGCAGCGAGACCGACACTTCCTGGCCGCGGCCCGTGCGCTCGCGCTGGTACAGCGCCGCCGTGATGCCGTTGGCCACCATGGCGGCGGCGTAGTAGTCCACCACCGATCCATACACGATCTCGGGGCCGCCCCGGCCCATGCCCTGCGTCGCGCAGATGCCGGTGCGCGCCTGCAGCACCTGGTCATAGCCCGCGTTGTCGGCCAGCGGGCCGCTTTGCCCGTAGCCGGTCATGGCGCAATACACCAGGCGCGGATTCACCGCGCGGAGCGCCGCGTAGTCGATACCCAGCCGCGCCGGCACCGAGGGCCGGAAGTTGTGCAGCAGCACGTCGGCTTGCCGCGCCAGGCGCCGCAGTATCTCCTGGCCGGCGGGCTGCTTCAGATTCAGGCAGACGCCGCGCTTGCCACGGTTCACACCCAGGAAGGCGCGGCTTTCGGCCGCCAGGGTGGAAGGGTATCGCCGCAGGTTGTCGCCGTCGGGCGGCTCGACCTTGATGACTTCGGCGCCCAGGTCGGCCAGCAGCGCGCCGCCATACGGCCCGGCAATATAGGCGCTGAGGTCGATGACTTTGATGCCGGCCAGCGGGGCCGAGCCGGCGGGTGCGGATGCCTGGCTCATGTCAGTTCCCCGCCGCCTGCTGCCCGGCCCGCGCCGCGATCAGCCGCGCGCGTTGCACGAAAGGGGCGTCGATCATCTTGCCGTCCAGCAGGTAGGCGCCGTTCGCGCTATTGCCCGCCTCGGCGTCCAGGATCTTGCGCGCCCACGACAGTTCCTGTTCGGTGGGGCTGAATACTTCATTGGCCAGGGCGATCTGGCTGGGGTGGATGCAGGTCTTGCCCAGAAAGCCCACGCGCCGCGCCAGCAGGGCTTCTTCGCGGTAGCCTTGCGCGTTTGCGACATCGGCATAGGCGGAATCGAGTACCACGCGGCCCGAGGCGGCCGCCGCCATGCGCAGCGCGAACATGACGGCATGCACGTTGGGGGCGTCGTAGCGGGCAATGTCCAGCGGCTCGAACAGGTCGCCCAGGCCCAGCTGCAGGCCCCACACCCGCGGATGCGCGCCGGCGATCGGCGCCGCATTCAGCAGGGCCGCCGGCGATTCGATATTGGCCAGCACCTTCACGGGCGCCTGGTCCGCGCCGCGCACCGCCGGCTCGACCTGTTCCAGCTGCGCAATGCCGGCCAGCAGGCCGTCGCGCGATTCGATCTTGGGGATATTGATGATATCGATGCCGGCCCGGCAGGCCACGCGCAGGTCATCCAGGAAATGCCCGGTGTCCATGGCGTTGACCCGCACGATCAGGGTCTTGCCCGCCCGGGCCGCCTTGGGCTGGTCCAGCAGCAGGCCCAGTTGTTCGCGCGCATAGGCCTTGCGGTCGGGTAGCACGGCGTCTTCCAGGTCGAAGCTGATGGCGTCGGCCGCGCTGCTGAGCGCCTTGGTGAACAGTTCCGGCCGGGACGCCGGTACGAACAGCTTGCTTCTCATGGGGTCTCCTTGTTGCAGCGATTATGGAGACCCCGGGTTCCGCGCGGCTGTGTTTAATCTAGCTTCAGAAGATATAAAATCTATGATGTGAACACCCATTTCCTGCACACGCTGCTGGCCATCCACCACTACGGCTCGATGGCCGAAGCCGCCCGCCGCCTGAACATTACGCACGGCGCCGTGGCGCAGCAGATCCGCGCCCTGGAAACGCATGTCAATGCGCCCCTGGTGGCGCGCTCGGGCAAGACGGTGCACCTGACCGAAGCCGCCCACCGCATTCTCGAGACATCGCAGAAAATATTGGACGATGTCGACTCACTGGCCACCCTGGCGCACGCCCGCGAAATACGCGGCGAACTGCGCCTGGGCACCGGCAATACCTCGCTGAACAGCACCGTGCCGAACATCCTGGCGACGCTGGCCAGGCGCTACCCGCATCTGCATGTCTTTATCCGGGCCGGCCTGTCTACCGAGTTCTACGCCAGCGTCGAAAGCGGCGAACTGGATGTCGCCATCGCCCTGGAAGCGCCGTTCGAACTGCCCAAGAAACTGGTGTGGCGCCTGCTGCGCGAAGAGCATTTTTCGCTGCTGGCGTCGGCCGGCCACCAGGGGCGCAGCGCGCAAGATCTGCTCAACAGCGAAGACTTCATCCGCTACGAAGCCGGCAGCTGGATCGGCAATCTGATCGACCAATACCTGAAGAAATCGGGCATCGCCACGCGCGGTCGCTACGAACTAGCCTCGACCGAGTCCATCGCCCTGATGGTCAACAAGGGCCTGGGCGTGGCCATCGTGCCCAATGCCTGGAACCTGTGGAAGCAGGGCTTGAACGTCATCAGCCTGCCCCTGCCCGTGCCCTGCCAGCCGCGCCGCTTCGGCCTGATCTGGGCCCGTTCGTGCCCGCGCATGCAATTGGTAGAGGCGTTTGTGAAGGCTGCCGAGCAGGAATACCGGGGGTGATAAGTGGGGAGTCCGTTGCCTGGGCGTTGCCAAGGTGTCTGACTCCCGCAGGGTGTCAGATATCCATGGCGCTACCTTAAGGCCGATCCGGTGATTTCCTGGCTATTGGTCTTATGCTCCTGTGGATATTGCGTTTGGGATTTGTGTTCTAGCCCCGTCCCACGTCGTCCGGGCCAGCGGTGTCGGCGCACGTGCGTCGGGCTCGGGCGCAACCAGGCGCCCTCGGCCTGTTGCGCAGGCTGCCCCGCCGCCCAACGCGCCGCCACCGCTGGCCCGGACGCCGCGGGACTGCGATAGTTGAGTTCGAACCGCCGCTCAGCACCCGTATCGCAGGATCGTCCAGTTTATCCAGGTGTCTGACACCCTGCGGGAGTCAGACACCTGGGCAATGCTCTGCAAAACGCCGTCTTTCGCCTTAAGGTAGTGCCACGGGTGTCTGACACCGGCTGAAACAGCCGTGGCACACCGCGGTGTCAGTGCTTCACCGCGCGCCGCGCTTCGGGGGTGGGACTTTCACTTCAGGCACCTTGCGGAGCCTGACACCAGACTCGCGGAGCGCGCAGTTGCACGTGCATCATATAAGGACTTACCCGCACCCAGGGCCGTGATGGTGCATCCGCAGACCTTGCCGCCAGGATATGAAGCAAATGCGGGGCTGGTATGTAGAGCGTTGTTATATAAAACAAAATACTCTCCTCGCCAGGATGGCGATGGCGCGAGTGTAAACAATCATTCCTTAAAGGAATAAGAACTTAGGCCTTTAATTCCCTTTTGAGTTGCCCGGGTTTTTTGCATGATCGCTGCTCCTGGAGTACGAGCCCATGCAGAATTCATCGCCATTCACCCTTAATTCCGCCCCCCCGGTGCTGAGCGCCGGACTGGCTGCCGCGCTGCAGCCCATTGTGACCCCGCACCTGAGCGACAACCTGCACCGCCAGCGCGGCGTGGTCGGGCTGGCGCGCTACAACCGGCGCGGCAAGCTGGTGGGCAGCGCGCTGACGGTCAAGACGCGGCCGGGCGACAACCTGTTCATCTACAAGGCCATGACCCTGATCCAGCCCGGCCACGTGCTGGTGGTGGATGCCGGCGGCGACCTGACCAATGCCTGCGTGGGCGAGATCATGAAGCGCTACCTACAGCAGCGCGGCTGCACGGGCTTGATCGTGGACGGCGCCATCCGCGACGTTGCCGCCTTCGAGAACGACGATTTTCCCTGCTATGCGCGCGGCCATGTGCATCGCGGCCCATACAAAGACGGCCCGGGCGAGGTCAACGTGCCCGTCAACATCGGTGGCCAGGTCATCCAGCCCGGCGACGTGATCGTGGCCGACGAGGACGGCATCGTGTCGTTCCCGGTGGCCGTGGCCGATACCCTGGTGCAAAAGGCGCGCGAGCACGCCGCCAAGGAAGAACGCATCATGGCCGAGATCGCTGCGGGCGCTGAACGCCAGAGCTGGCTGCACCCCGTACTGGAAGCGAAGAACCTGCTGTAGACCGCCATGACCGCAACCCTTACGCAACAAGACCCGGCCGCATTCCTGGCCCGGCGCATGAGCGCCATCAAGCCGTCGCCCAGCATGGCGGCCAAGCGCAAGGTCGACAACCTGCGCGCCGAAGGCAAGACCATCATCGATTTCACCATCGGCGAGCCCGACGTCCGCACGCCCGCGCACATTGCCCAGGCCGGCATCGCGGCGATCGAAAGCGGAGCGGTGAAGTACACCTCGTCGTCCGGCATCCGCGAGCTGCTGGTGGCCGTGCAGCAGAAGTTCCGCCGCGAGAACGGCCTGTCGTTCTCGCTGGATCAGCTGGTGGTGGGCACCGGCGCCAAGCAGCTGATCTTCTCGGCGCTGCAGGCCACGCTGGACGCCGGCGACGAAGTCATCATCCCCACGCCGTACTGGGTGTCGTACCCCGACATGGTGCTGCTCAACGACGGCAAGCCGGTCATCGTGCCCACCGTCGAGGCCCAGGGCTTCAAGCTGACGCCCCAGGCGCTGGAAGCCGCCATCACGCCGCGCACCAAGTGGCTGCTGCTCAATGCGCCCAATAATCCTTCCGGCGCCATCTACACCGAAGCCGAGCTGGCGGCGCTGCTGGCCGTGCTGGAACGGCATCCGCACGTGCTGTTGATGGTCGACGAGATCTATGAGCACTTTTGCTACGATGGCCGCTATGTATCGCCGCTGGCCGTCCGGCCCGGCCTGGCGCCGCGCGTGCTGCTGGTCAACGGTGTGTCCAAGGCCTATGCCATGACCGGCTGGCGCGTCGGCTATGCGGCCGGCCCCGCCTGGATGGCCAGGGCGATTTCGACGTTGATATCGCAATCGACCTCGTGCGCCAGCCAGATCTGCCAGATGGCGGCGGCCACCGCGCTGTCGGCCGACCAGCAATGCGTGGCGGACATCATCGCCTTGTACAAACAGCGCCGCGACATCATCGTGAGCCTGCTCAACGGCATCGACTCGATGTCGTGCCCGATGCCGGCAGGCGCGTTCTATGTGTTTCCCAGCATCCAGGGCTTTATCGGCAAGCGCACCCCCGACGGCAAAACCATCGGGAACGACCTGGATTTCGTGCATTACCTGCTGGACGCCGCGGGCGTCGCCGTTCTGGACGGCACCGCCTATGGCAACCCCGGCTACATGCGCATGAGTTTCGCCACCGACTTGGAAACGATCCGGGCCGGCTGCGAAAAGCTGTCCTGGGCGTGCAGCCAACTTGAATAACATTTCACGGGAGAAAACCATGAACTTCAAGACCCTTCTGAAGGCCGTGCCCTTGCTGGCATGCCTGGGCATGGCCGGCGTGGCGCATGCGGATGCGCTGGCCACTATCAAGGAACGCGGCGCGCTGGTGTGCGGCACGCTGGGCACGTCCGAGCCCTTCAGCTTCCAGGACCCGAAAACCCGTCAGGTCGTCGGCTATGAAATCGACCTGTGCAAGGCAATTGCCGACCACCTGGGCGTGAAGCTGGAAGTCAAGATGATTTCGGTGGCGGCCCGCATTCCCGAACTGGCCGGCGGCCGGGTCGATGTCGTGGCCGCCAATCTGGGCTGGAGCCCCGAGCGCGCCAAGCAAATCGACTACAGCTACCAGCACTATGTCAGCCCGCAGAAGATCCTGATCCGCCGCGCAGATGCCGGCACCCTGAAAACCAACGCCGATCTGGCCGGCAAGCGCGTCAGCGCCGTGGCGGGTTCGTCGTCGGAAGCCGGCGCCAAGCGCCTGATCCCGGACGTGACCACGGTCACCTTCAAGGACCCGCCCACCGCCTTCATGGCGCTGCAGCAGAAGAAGGTGTCCGGCTTCGTCGGCTCGGAACTGATGCTGCTGAAGTTCAAGCAGGACGCCGAGTCCTCGCCCGTGAAGCTCGACATCATCGAAGATCCGCTGTTCGTCGAGCCCTGGGGCATAGGCATGGCCAAGGGTGAGGACGGCCTGCGCGCCGAAGTCAACAAGGTGTTGTCCGGGCTGGAAGCCTCGGGCAAGATGCAGGTCATCTTCGACCGCTGGTTCGGGCCGGACACCAAGTTCCCGACCAAGCGCGTCTTCAAGGTCGAAGAAATCAAGGGTTGAGCCCGGCGGGGCGGGTAGCTGCTTATGAACTACACATTGGATTTCGGTGCGTTACTCAGTAACGGCTACCCGACGCTGATCCTGGGAGGGTTGGCCACGACCCTCGAGATGACCCTGCTGGCCTGGCTGCTGGCCTTCGCGCTGGGCAGCCTGCTGGCCGTGCTGCGCATGCTGAACCTGCGCGCGCTGAACTGGCTGATCATGCTGTATGTGGCGTTCCACCGCAACGTGCCCATGCTGGTGCACATCCTGCTGTGGTACTTCGGCGTGGCGGCCATCGTGCCGCCGGCGCTCAACGACGCCATCAACCTCATCGGCGGCGAGTTCTTCTACGCCACCATTGCCATTGGCCTGGTCACCGCCGCCTACGTCAGCGAAGACCTGCGCAGCGCCATCCGGGCGATTCCGCGCGGCCAGATGGAAGCCGCGCGCAGCCTGGGCCTCAGTTATCTGCAGGCCATGCGCAAAGTGATACTGCCGCAAGCATTCAAGATATCGATTCCGCCGCTTACCAACCAGACGCTGCTGCTGTTCAAGAACACCAGCCTGGCCATGGCCATCGGCCTGGTCGAGCTTACCGGCGCGGGCCGCGAAATCGAATCGGCCACCTTCAAGACGTTCGAGGCCTACCTGGTGGTTACGGTGCTGTACCTGGCGATTTCGCTGCTGCTGATGCTGGGCGGCGCGCTTCTATCCAAACGGGCCGCTTACGCGGCCAAAGCCCGGTAAGCCGCCATGCTGGACATACTTTCCGACAACTGGCTGCTGTTGCTGGTGGGCCAGTGGCCCAACGGCCCCATGGGCGGCCTGGTGGCAACCGTGGGGCTGGCCCTGGTCAGCCTGGCGCTGGCGTTTCCCATCGGGGTGGTGCTGGCCCTGGGGCGCATCAGCTCGCACAAGATCTTCTATTGGCCGGCGACGGCGGTGGTGTACGTGGTGCGCGGGCTGCCGCTCATCATGTTCATCTTCTGGGCGTACTTCTTCCTGCCGCTGCTGATCGGCAATACCGTCAGCGGCGTGGTCACCATGGCGGCCGCGCTGATCATCTACGAAGGCGCGTACCTGTCAGAAATCATCCGCAGCGGCATCCAGGCGTTGCCTGCAGGGCAGATGGAAGCGGGCCGCTCGCTGGGCCTGAGCCACATGCAGGCCATGCGCAAGATCGTGCTGCCGCAGGCACTGTACAACACCATTCCCAGCATGCTCAGCCAGTTCATCTCGACGGTGAAGGAAACCTCGCTGGGTTTCGTCATCAGCGTGCACGAGCTGACTTTCGCCGCGGCGCAGGTCAATAACATGCTGCTGACCAAACCGTTTGAAGTGTTCTCACTGCTGGCGCTGACCTACTTCGTGTTGAACGTGATTCTGACCGGCGTCGTCAAGCTGGTCGAGACCCGCATGGGCGGCACGCGCACCTTGGCGGCATAGGCACTAGGTATTTCCATGATCGAATTCAAAAACGTCAGCAAGTGGTACGGCGACTATCTCGCCCTGGACAACATCAACGCCACGGTGCGCCAGGGCGAAGTGCTGGTTGTGTGCGGGCCGTCGGGGTCGGGCAAGTCCACGCTGATCCGCACCATCAATCGCCTGGAGCCCATCCAGAAAGGCAACATCCTGGTCGACGGGGTGGATGTCTACCGCTGCGGGTCGCTGGACGAAATGCGCAGCCACATCGGCTTCGTGTTCCAGCAGTTCAACCTGTTTCCGCACATGAGCGTGCAGGAAAACCTGATGATGGCGCCCGTGATGCTCAAGCGCATGGGCAAGGCCGAGGCGCGCGAGCACGCGCAGGCGCTACTGGAACGGGTGGGCCTGGGCCACAAGGCCGCCGCGTACCCGGGCGAATTGTCGGGCGGCCAGCAGCAACGCGTGGCCATCGCCCGCGCACTGGCCATGAAGCCGCGCATCATGCTGTTCGACGAACCCACCAGCGCGCTGGACCCGGAAATGGTCAACGAAGTGCTGCTGGTCATGAAATCGCTGGCCGCCGAAGGCATGACCATGGTGTGCGTCACGCACGAAATGAATTTCGCGCGCGACGTTGCCGACACGGTATGGTTCATGGACGCCGGCCGCATCGTCGAGCAGGCGCCGCCCGAACAGTTCTTCGCGCAGGCGCAGACCGACCGGGCGCGCAAATTCCTGGCCGATATCAGGCACTGAGCCCGCCGCCGTAGGGCCGCGAAAAGTCGCACACGTCGCGCGCGATGCGCGCGATCTCCTGGTAGAACATGGGGTTCGATTGCTTGGCGTACATGGCGCAGTACATCGACGTGGGCATCGGCTTGGTGGTGCGCGCCAGCACCAGCTTGCGGCTTTTGAACAGCTCGGAAAAATAGCCGGTGGCAATACAGGCCACGCCGAACCCCGCCACCGCCAGGCCCACCATGGCCTGCAGGCTGTTGATGGTGAACAGGTTCGACTGCGAGGTGTACGGCGCTAGCCATTCGTCATAAATGGCGTTCAGGGCGGAATCCGGATCCTGGCGGATGATGTGCATGCGCGAGATGTCTTCCGGCGTGTACACCCTGGTTGGCGAAATCACCGAGGGGCTGCCGGCCCAGCCGAAATCCACTTGCGCGATCGGCTCGATTTCCAGGTAGGGGTGGCGGATTTCCCAATGCAGGATCGCCATATCCAACTGGCCGTTCAGCAGGCTTTGCTGCAGCTGCCAGGCCATGCCGATCTTGGGTTGCACGATCAGTTCGGGAAACGAGGTGCGCAGCGCCTGCATCAGCTGGGGCAGCCAGGTCATCGCCGTGATTTCGGTAATGCCCAGCCGCAGTGAGCCCGAAAAAGGCTTGAAGCCTTTCATCTTCAGCAGCATCTGGTCGCGCCGACCGAGCAGGTCGGCCGCCATTTCAAGCAGTTCTTCGCCGGTGCGGGTCAGCGTGGCTTTCTGGCCGCTGCGGTCGAAGATCTGGATGTTGAAGCTGGTTTCCAGTTCCTGGATGCGCTTGGTAATGGCTGACTGGGTGGTGTTGAGCCGCTCCGCCGCGTTGGCAAAACCGCCTAGCTGCACCACCCAGTAAAGCGCTTCGATCTGTTTGAAGGTCAGCATCATGGCCTGTTCTCATTGTTGTCCGTCCGGTATGGCCATGTGGATATCAAACGGCCGGAACGGGCTGGCGGCAGTCGGAATCAGTCACTTTCGGCAATACCACCGCCAGATAATCTACCAGCGTTCGCACTGCTGGCAACAGGCCTGTCCGATACGGAATCAGCGCCGTAATGCGAGCGTCCGCCGCGATCCATTCGGGCAGTATCTGGCACAGTTCGCCTGTTCTGACTTCTGCTTGGCAAATATATGCCGGCAATGCCGCGATGCCGATGTTCGCGCAGGCTGCTTCCTTCAATGAGATCAGACTATTGCTCTGAAACCGCGGCACGACTGGTAGAGACGCCATGCGCTTTTCCGGACCTTGCAGTGTCCATTGCTGGGCGCTTTTGCCGGCAAGCGAAATGATCGTATGGGATACCAGTTCTTCAGGCAGGGCCGGTACGGACATGCGCTGAAGATACTCAGCCCCGGCGAAGAGATACCACGGCGCCCTTGCAAGAGGGTGCTGGACGAGATTGGAGTCCTGCAATTGGCCCGTATGCCCGCGGATGGCCAGGTCGAAACCGTCTCCCACGATGTCCAGCATGCGGTCGGTTGCGGTTTCGATAATGCTTACTTTCGGATTCTCGGACAAATACGTTGGCAGCACATGGCGCAAGGCGAACTGCGCGATCTCGGAGGCAACCGTTACGCGAATGACGCCGCTTGGCTCCGTCAGCCGTTGCCGCATTGCTTCTTCGGCAAGTTCGGCACTGCGCAGCAACGCCATGGCGTACTGGTAGAACTCCAGTCCCACCTCGGTCATCGCGAACTGGCGTGACGTTCGGTTTATCAGCCGTACACCGAGGCTTGCTTCCAATTCTTTGACGCGATGGCTCAGAGTCGATTTTGGCAGTTGCAGCATTTCGCCGGCCGCAGTGAATCCGCCGCGGTCGACGACTTGCACAAAAAAATAAACGTCTTTGAGATCCAGCATTACATGATGTGGCGCTCGCCGTCATTGGGAAAAATATGCGCTGGAGCAGCGCATTCGTGGAAAATGATCTTACCCTATGGAAGGCAGCTGCTGTATAGGGAAAACCTCAGAGTGGTCGTTCTGCTTTTTCGAACTTTGCGTGCATGCGTGGACTCTTCACAAACGAAATCAAATGCTTAATCTGTCGCATAAGAGCAGCTTCATGCTGTCTCTGTAATTTGAATTCAATATGGAGAGAAAAATGTCGATGATAAAAGGGTTTCATCATCTGACGGCAGGCGTGAGGCATGCCCAGGAAGACGTGGATTTCTATGTAAAGCTGCTGGGCCAAAGCCTCGTCAAGAAAACGGTATTGCTTGATGGCGAAGACCCGATCTACCACCTTTACTACGGTAACGCGAATGGTGATCCCGGCACTCTGGTCACTTCTTTTCCGTTCCGCCAGCGGGGTATTTCGGCGCGTCCCGGTTCGGGGCAGGTTCGCGTCATCAATTATTCTGTGCCGCGCAATTCGCTTGAATTCTGGCGCGGCCGCTTCGATGCATTGGACATCCGGTATGACGCGGACATCGTCGCGCGTTTCGGTGAAAGACGCCAGCGCTTCTATCACCCGTGCGGTATCGAATTCGACCTTGTCGAGACTGATCTCGACAAGCGTCCGCCTTGCGTTACGAGCGATATTCCAGAGATGCACGCTGTTCGAGGGGTGCACAGCATTACGCTATCGCTGCGCGAAGTAGCCGAATCGGTCCGTTTCATGAGCGAGGCAATCGGGTTTCGGCTGGTCGACCAATTAGGGGCTTACTATCGATTTGAGACCCATACAGGCGGCCCGGGGATGATTGTCGAGTTTGTCCATGAACCTGACAGGCTGCAGGGTTCATCGGTCTATGGCGAAGGCACGATCCATCATGTGGCTTTTGCAGTAGACAGCGTTGACCAGCAAATGGAACTCAAAGAAAAATTCATGGGCCTGGGCTACATCGATACCTCGGAATCGGTGAATCGCAACTACTTCCGATCGATGTATTTCAAGATGCCGGGCGGCGTGATCTTCGAAGCGGCAACCACCGACATCGGTTTTGCAATCGACGAGGATCCCGGCCATTTCGGCGAGGAATTCCAGCTGCCGCCCTGGCTGGCTGACCGCAAAGATGAGTTGCTGGCGCGCCTCGAGCCCATTGCCATCTGATACTTTCTGCCCCTCTCTCAGTTACGAGAGAGGGGTGATCATTGCGCTAATGTCCACTTTTGCCATGTCCAGACATGGCATCCATATAGGCGGAATACGGCAGCGAGTCGATCGTAGCCTGTACCGCCTCTTTGCGCAGTGACGGGCGCTGTATCAGCGCATCCACGTATCGGCCTACTGCAGGCAGTCCTTCCCACATCGAGGCGAGCCCAAGATAGGCGAGCCTGGTCAGATTGACGCCCCACATTACATCGCCCAAAGTGAAAGATCTACCCACTACCCAGGGAGGCTCACTGGATGCCAGAGTACGATTCAGGCGCTCAAGCAGTCGCATGACATTTTCGCGCGCCATGGTCTGGAAGTTCGCGTCGCGGCAGACTGATTTTCCCCCCTTTTCCTTGGCGATCTTCGCGCGATAGGCGGCAACGAGTTCCTCATCGGCGGCACAGGCCTTGATCATCGATTCAAGCGCCAGTACTTTGTAATCGTATACCGTCTGCATAGTGGCACGAAGCGCGTCGGGCCGGCGATCGGCATCGGGATGAAAGCCATATAGCAGTGTGCCATTCGGAATCCGATCGACAATATCCGCCTGATGCATCACAGCGGTGCGCGCCGGGCCGTCTTCTGGAACCAGGCGAACAGGCGCAGCCGATACTTCGTCAAGATAGCAACATATGCGCATCGAATCGGCGATCACGCGGCAGTTCTCGTAGTCGATCAGCAGCGGTACTGCGCAGGGGTCGAACCCTTCCGTTTTTACAGAGGTTCGGCCGCTGTAGCCGCTGACAAAAGGCCGGCCGATTTCGAGTCCGGCAATCAGCCTGAGCCGTACATAAGGCGGATAGTAGTGTTCTGCCGGAACGACTCCTTCCTCGTTCATCGAGCTTAGGATCATCATGTCATTTGATCGATAAGGAAGTTGCTTCTCGGCCAGTACGGTCCGCACTTTTTGAGAGCAGAGGGAGCTTGCCGCGTGGAACAGTTCAAACCGCGGATGCGAGTCGCCATCTGTGACAACGCTACGCGCGGGGTCTGCCATGCGCGCGCGCGCAGCGGCGGCCAACTCATTGAGTAGATATGCCTGCATGTCGACTCTCCTTTATTGTCTAGATAAACGCGGGCACGCCGCGGCGGGTGTTCCGACGACGCTGCGCACAGACCAGAGTTCCGGGAAAGGGATTTCCTGCATTGTGGGTAACAGCCAGGCGATGCCTTCGGTGCCAAAGTAGGCAGGCCGGTGGCCAAAAGTGCGGCGGGTAGCCATCAAATGCAGGTGTTTCCAGGTCGAGAAACCCTCTGCCATGTCAGCCAGCGTTTCACCCAGGTGCCGAAGATCGCGGTGCGTGTTCTGGCTGGAGTAGATGTCGCGCCATGCGTTTTCAACGGCTGGGCTGGGCGCGTACGGAGCGCGATAATCGCGTTCAGTTACCGTTGCCGGGATTGCGAATCCCATGCGACCCAGATAGCTCAGAACGTCGTCGTAAAGACTGGGCTGGCCTAGCGTGTCGTTTAATTGCTTCCAGCGCTCTGGTTGTGAAGAGAAGTGCTGCAGGTGTTCGGGCTGCTTAATGCCAAGCAGATAGACCATCTGCCGATAGGTCCATCCTTGCAGCGCAGTGTCTTGGCCATATTTGGCGACCGCTCGCGAAAGAATGGAAAGCAGATCGCCCGGCGTCATCCAGGCGATCGATTTCCATGTCGCATTGAGCGGCTCGTGGTGAGCGACTGCCCGCTTCAGCGTGTCGCATGCCTGGATAAGATCGTTGCGCCGCAGCTGCATTTGGGCGGTCTGGATCTCTTTGATGATCAACATCCAATAAAGCTCGGAAACTTGCACTGATGTGATCCATGCGTGTTCTCCCGGATGGTCGCTGACAGGGGTCTGCAGCGAGTGCAGCACGTCCGTCTGTATCCACGCGCTATAGGGTGTTTGTCCCGCCGGGGTTTTTCCGGCGGTCTCTGGCAGGGACTCCTTCATCCTGATCTCCTCATGGTTGTCTGTCAGGGGTGTTATTGATGCCTGGCCATGCTGTCGCCGCGCACGATTGCTTCGATCTGTTGTGCAATCCGCAGCAGGGCTCCGTCGTTTCCCGGCCTGGCGACGAGTTGCAGCGACGCGGGAAGGCGTTGGCTGCCGGATGGCAGAGGTATCGAAATCGCGGGGAAGCCGGCGATATTGAATGGCGCCGTGTAGGTCATCAGCGCCTCGCGCACAGTGCCGGTCCAACCGCCAATATCGATGTTGCTTGCATTCAACGGCGGCGCCGTGCACGGGCACGTTGGCAATACCAGGTAATCGACGGCAGACATGGCCTCATGAAGGTTGGCGATGAAACGGCGTCGGGTCTGTTGAGCGGTTGCATAGGCGCGCATGTCCATGGCTTGCGCACGCCTGAGCCTGTCGATCGTCTCGGGGCTATAGTGCGTGGCGATACGACTCCAGTCGTTGCGACGGAAATGTTCGATGCCGCCTTCAATCAGCACAATGGCTGAAAAAGCGTTGAACACGCCATCAAACAGATGCGGCGCATTCAGGTTCACGCACGAAAATGTCTGCGTCAGCCGCTGCAAGGCATGATCGAATACCGCAGCGACATCGTCTGCGAGCGGTACTGGCGCGATTTCGCGCACAACGCCGAGGCGTGCCGCCAACCAGGCGTCACTCTCGGGAATCTCGACATTCAATGCGCGACTCAGACAAACCACGTCATCTACCTGCCGGCCCAGCAGGCCGACATGGTCGCAAGTGGCCGATAGGGGAAAGACCCCGCCTGTGGGTAGCAGGCGGATCGTCGGTTTGAATCCGACCACGCCGCATAATGCCGCGGGAATTCGCACCGAGCCGCCGGTGTCGGTACCCACGCCGGCGGCAACGGCTCCGTGCGCGATTGCAGCGGCGGCGCCGCCACTGGAGCCGCCGGGTATCCGCGATGGATCAAGTGGGTTGCGCGTGTCGCCAAATGAGACGCTGGCCGTCGTTACCCCCCAGGCGAACTCATGCGTGGCAGTTTTGCCAATGATGATCGCACCTTGATCCAGAAGCGCACGCACAATATCAGCGTCGGCGGCAGGGCGGTGGCCAAGATATGCTGCCGAGCCGTAGCAAGTATCCAGGTCTTTCGTATCGATCAGGTCTTTAATGGCGATAGGCAGCCCTTCGAGCAGCCGGGCTGTTCCGTTGCGGTAGCGCTGTTCGCTTTCCGTGGCAGCCTTCAGCGCGTGGCCGCAGTTGATGGCAGAGAAAGCCTTGACCGCGCGTCGGCTTGATTCTGCCGCCTCGAGCTGCCGTTTTATCAGTTCCGGTGCCGTGATTTCGCGCGACGCCAACGCCTGACGGATCCGGCGCAGGCTGGCCGCTGCCGGCAGGGCAGGTGCTGATGAGTCCGAGCCGCGGGTCACCACAAACTCTCCAGCAATGTTGCAAGCTTCTGCCTGGCGTTGTCGCCCAGGTCGTTGACCTCGTCGGGATAATGCCGGGCCAGCATGTCTTCTATCTCGGGTAACAGGCCGCGGGATATGTCGAAGGAACTGAGTCGATCGGGCAGTTCCAACGTATGGACGAGGTTCGAAATCCGCTCGGCGAGCGACAGCGCCGCGGGCATGTCGCCCCGGTTTGGGCAGAAAACGTCCAGCTTGTCGCCATACGTGCCGGCGCACGCGGCGATTGTCGGGGCCAACGTGATGCATGACGTCATGCTGTGAGGCAGCCCGAATGTGCCGCCCAGAATGTGGCCGATGCGATGGCTGAGTCCGTAAATGACCGAGGCCGGATAGAAATAGCACTGCCAGGCGGCGAGCTGAAGCTGCAGCAGGTCATCGGTCGAAATCAGCCCGCGTTCGATGGCTGCGCGTGTTTCCAGTTGCCTGGGCCATTTCTCGAGCACATTAAAGAACCGCTCCACTCCCCGGGCGGAAAGTATCGCGTGAGGATGGTCCGTGCCGACACGGCGCATGCCCTCGACTGCATGGTCGATTCCCTTGATGGCCGAACTCAATAGCAGAGAGCGCGGTGTATCGACGATAAGCCGTGGATCTATTGCGACGAGCTTCGGCGCCGTGTCGCGAACGGCGTAGCTGCGTTTGAATTTTCGAGGCCCATCGGTTTCTGTTACGCCGAAGTAGTGGGAGAATTCAGAGCCAGACAATGTTGTTGGAAAGGCGGCAATTGGCAGGTGGCGCCCGGTCAGGCGGAAATGCTGGTCCGATACCGCTTTGGCCGCGTCAAGCACGGACCCCCCGCCCAGCGCGACAATAGATCCGGCTTGCGCCGCCAGGCATGCTTGCAGTCCCTCGCGCACGGCGAAGTCTGGTACATGCGGAGGAAGGTTGCTGAAGACCCCTACGCTATCCGCAATGCATGGTTGCAGGTATTCGTCGTTCAGCGCCTCGAGAAACTCGACCGTAAACGTGATGGGCCGCGTGATTCCGTAATCGCCGAGCGACGCGGCAATCGGTCTTGCGATATCCTGCCCCCAGACAACATGTTCCTGCGGCAAACATTTCAACTGTTCCATCTGCTCGGTCTCCGGAATGGCGCTCGCGTCAGTCGCCGCAAGCCGCTTTGGCACGAAGATAGGGCATTCGGTTTCCGCTGTGCAGGCCGATTTCTTGGATCGTTCGTCCATAGATTTGAACGATCGTTGCCGGCCGTTCAGAACGGCTATCGTTCAAATATATAAACGTAGAAGACAAACATTGCTGGCTGTTAAGTGCCCGTCGCTTATCTATGATTCTCTCCGAAACAACAACCCGCACGAGGAGTACGGAGATGATGAAAATGGAGACGAAGGCAGAGATGGGAATGCCGGCTGCAGAGCAGATCGACGCGGCGGGCTTTATTGCGGATTTGATGCGTGGACGGCATAGCAAGCGAAAGTTTCTGAGCCGGCCAGTATCGATATCGATGGTGCGGCAGATTCTTTCATTGGCTAAATATGCGCCGAGTTCCAGTAATACACAGCCGTGGCGCTGCTACGTGCTGACAGGACAGGCGCGAGACAAGATCACGGAAGCGGCGGTCGCCGCATATCGTGCCGGCCCGGATGCGCTTACGCCGCAGTATCCGTTCTTTCCCAAAGAACTGCCTGCGCCGTTTTCATCGCGCTTCAATACATTTCGCGGCATGCTCGGCGACGCACAAGGCGTGCATCGCAGTGACCTGGTCGGGCGCAGGCGGGATGTAGAGCATCAGTTCCGTTTCTTCGGCGCGCCGGTGGGGCTGATCTTTACTATGGATCGACGTCTGGAATGGGCAAGCTTCATTTGCTATGGGTGTTTTCTGCAGAACATCATGCTCGCCGCCCGTTCGCTGGGGCTGGACACTTGTCCTCAGCAGATCTGGTCATTGCAGTCGGCGGTGTTGCAGGACGGACTGAGATTGCCGGACGCAGAAATGGTCGTGGCGGGTATGTCGCTCGGGTACGCTGACAACAGCGCGCCCGAGAACAATATGAACCTGCAGAAACTGGAACTCCAGGAGTTTGTCTCGTTTATCGATGCATAGGCGTTTCAGCGCGCGGCGTCGACGGTCGGGTTGGTAAAGCCGTGGCTTGCGCGTCAGGCCATGCCCGCGCGCGTCTCCGTTTCCGGAACCGCCAGCCCCATCGCAGTGAAACCGCCGTCCACGGCGATGATCTGCCCGGTGACATACCCGGAGGCCGCGTCGTCCAGCAGCCAGTTGATGGTGCCGCACAGTTCCTGCGCCTGGCCGTAGCGCCCCAGCGCCACGGCGCGGCGCCAGTTGTCGCGGGTGGCTTCGGAATGCACCGCCCGGGTCAGCGGGGTTTCGATGGGACCGGGGGCCACGGCATTGACGCGCACGCCGAATTTCGCGAACTCTACCGCCATTACCTGGGTCATGGTGACGATGGCGCCTTTCGACGAACCGTAGGCCACGCGGCCGTAGTTGCCGCGCAGGCCCGATACCGACGCGATGTGCACGATCGAGCCCGCGCCGCGCGCCCGCATCCGGCGGGCGGCGGCGCGCGCGGTAATGAACGAGCCGATCACGTTGACGTCCAGAATGCGGCGGAAGGTGCCGACATCGGTATCCAGGCAGGCGACTTCGGCCGCGATGCCGGCCGAGTTCACCAGGCCCGAAACGGGGCCGAAGCCCGCCTCGCAGTCGGCCACCACCTGCTCGACGCGGGCTTCGTCGGTGACGTCCAGGGTTTCCAGCCTTAACTGGCCGGCAGAGTTCGCACGCAGGCTGGCCCGCGCCGCTTCGATGCGTTCCGGCTGCACGTCCAGGGCCAGCACGCGCCGGCCCTGGTCGAGCAGCCCCTGCGCCAGCGCCAGACCGATGCCCGACGCCGCGCCCGTGACGGCCACGATGCCGCCTTGATCTTCACTCGCTCCACCCATGTTTTGTCTCCTGCCTTGGCTTCAGTTGTGATGCAGGGTCTGCTCGACGATCCACTCTTCTATTACTGCTTCGACCGTCATGCAGGCCGGATTGCGGCCGCTGGTGAAGCATCCGGCGTGGATCTTTCCGTGCATGTCCATGACAATGCCCGTGACATGCGCAGCGGGATAACCGCCATCGTCGCAGCGGATCTCGCCGTTCATGTTCAGGATCTCGAGCGCCGGGCCTTCCAGTTCCAGGGTGTGCTGCGCGCCGCCGCATTGCAGGCTGCAATGCGCCAGGCTGCCAACGCTGCTGCGCACGATGGCGCGCGACAGGCCCGATTCAATAAAGGTTTTTTCCAGGCTTTGCACCAGGTCTTCGTTGGGGTGGATGCGGATGTAGAAAATCCGCCCGGTGTGGCCTTGTTCTATGACTGCCATATCAGGCCTCCCGGCAGCTGGGCTGGAACACCGGCGTGCGTATTTCAGGATCGATGCCGATGACCAGGTTCATGTGGCCCAGCGTGCTCAGGTAGGCCACGCCGTTTTTGGCCAGGATGCAGTGTTCGGTAAGAAAGTGGCCGCCGATCAGTTCGCCGGAATCGGTGGTGACCAGGCCGTGGCAGTGGATGGCCAGCTTGCCCTGGTCCGTGGTACCCACTGTTGCCCCCGCGCCTACCAGCATGGCGGTGTGTTCGAGTTCCAGCGGGGTGGTGTAATGCGCCACCTGCTCGACGTCGGGGCTGGTGGTAATCAGAAAATAGCGCAGGCGGCTGAATACGGCGCGCTCGATATTGAGGGCCGCCGCGCTTACGCCGGCGGCGGCCATGGCGCCGGCCACGCTGTCGTACAGGCTGGCGCCGCGGCGCAGGGTGAAGCGATAGGTCTTTTGATTCCGGCCGGCCATCACGTCACGCCTTGTGGGCGAAACAGGGCCGGGATGTTTCAGCAACTGGACGGTAGATGGGGTAATCATCTTATTGCCTTCTTTTGTCGGAACAAGGGTGGGTAGCCCTCAGGGTTGGGAAAGTGAACCTCGGTCGAGCAGCTCCTGGTAGATGATTTTCTTGGTGATCTTGCCGTAGCCGGATTTCGGCAGCTCGGGCCAGATCACGAAGCGGCGCGGATGCTTGTAGCGGGCGATATTGGCGTCGAGCCAGGCCTGGAAGGCTGCCGGGTCCCATTGCGCACCGTCTTTCAGCACGCCCACCATTACGCCGACTTCGCCCCAGGTGGGGTCCGGCACGCCAAGCACGCATACTTCTTTGATCAGGCCCGCAGCCAGGATTTTTTCTTCGATTTCGCGCGGATAGATATTGGACCCACCCGAGATATACATGTCGGACTCGCGCCCGGTAATGTACAGATAGCCCTGTTCATCCAGGTAGCCCACGTCGCCGGTGCGGAACCAGCCGTCGCGGAAGGATTTGCGGTTGGCTTCGGGGTTGTTGTAGTAGCCTGCGAACACCGCCGGCCCGCACACGCAGATTTCGCCCGGCTGCCCGGCAGGCAGCGGGTTGCCTTCGGCATCCTGGATACTGACTTCCATGCCCGTGCGCGCGTAGCCGCACGACCCCAGCCGCGGCATGGCCGCATCATCGGGCGAGTGGTCGCTGGGCGGCAGCACGGTGATGTTGCCCGTTACCTCGCCCAGGCCGAAATACTGCACCAGCACCGGCCCCAGCTTCTGCAGCGCCAGTTTCTGGTCGGCCCGGTATGTGGGTGCGCCCGCGTAGATGATGTAGCGCAGCGAGTCGTGCTTGTAGCGGTCGACGCTTTCGTGTTCGGTCAGCATCTTCAGGATGGTGGGCACCGTGAAGAAGTTGGTGACGCCATACCGCTCTATGGTTTGCCAGGCGGCCTCGGCCGAGAACCGGGGGTTGGTGGAAAAAATGGTGGCTGCCCCGCGCACCAGCTGGGCCAGGTAATGAATGCCCGCTCCGTGCGACAGGGGCGCCACGACCAGGCTGCGGTCGTGGTGGGTGGTGCCCGGCATCAGGTCGCACAAATGGTTTGTCAGTACAAACGCCATCTGGCCGTGGGTAAGCACCGCCGCCTTGGGTTTGCCGGTGGTGCCGGAAGTGAAGAAGAACCAGCACGGGTCGTTGTAGTCCACCCGCTGCGTCTGGTGGGACGCGCCGGCGGCCAGGCCGGCGTCGATCATCGCCTCGACGCCGCGGGCACCGGCCTCGGGTCCCATGCCGGCCACCAGCTTCAGTCCGTCCAGGCGCTGGGCCAGCCGGGCATGGTCGGGGTAATCGGTGTGGCAGATAAAGGCCGATACGCCCGAACTGCGGGCCAGGTAATCGACATCATCCGGTGTGATGCGAAAGTTGGTGGGCACCCATATGCCGCCGATCCGGAACGTGGCCAGCATTACTTCCAGCAGTTCGCGGCAGTTGGGGGAATGCGTAAGAACGCGGTCGCCCTTGGCCAGGCCCGCCGCCTGGAAGACGGCGGCCAGGGCTTGTACGCGCTGTTCGAGTTCGCGCCAGGTGGTGACCTGGTCGTCGATGATCAGCGCGGGTTCGCCGGGCAGCCGCGCCGCGGCCTGGCCAAGAAAAGTGGCCAGGTTCATGACCCGTTGCGACACCGCAGCCAGGCCCCCGGCCGGAGCATCTTGCTGCGCTGTCGTCATTTGATGCGCTCCAGGATGCTGACGTAATTGGCGACGGCGGCGCCGCCCATATTGAACACACCGGCCAGGCGGGCGCCGGGGATCTGCATGTCGCCGGCCGTCTCGGTAAGCTGCATGCAGGCCATGGCATGCATGGATACGCCGGTGGCCCCCACCGGGTGGCCCTTGGCTTTCAGGCCGCCCGACGGGTTAACCGGCAGCCTGCCGTCTTTCTGGGCGATGCCCTCGCGCACGACCTTGTAGCCTTCTCCGGGCGCCGCCAGGCCCATGGCTTCGTATTCGATCAGTTCCGCAATAGTGAAGCAGTCGTGCGTTTCGACCAGGCTGAGGTCGTCCAGGGTGATGCCCGCCGCCTGCAGCGCCTGGCGCCAGGCCCGCGTGGCGCCTTCGAACGCCAGCGGGTCGCGGCGGCTGAGCGGCAGGATGTCGTTGACATGCTGCCGTGCGCGAAAGCCGATGGCGCGCGGGAATTGGGCAGCCAGGGCCTCGTCCACCAGCACGATGGCGGCCGCGCCATCGGACACCAGCGAGCAGTCGGTGCGGCGCAGGGGCGGGGCCACATAGGGGTTTTTCTCGGACACGGCATCGCAGAACTCCACGCCGAGATCTTTACGGATCTGCGCGTAGGGGTTGGCGACGCCGTTTTTGTGGTTCTTGGCCGCGATCATGGCCAGCTCGTGGCTGCGGTCGCCATAGCGCTGGAAGTATTCGCCGGCGATCTGGCCGAACACGCCCGCGAAGCCGCCCTTTACGTCGGCTTCTTCTTTGCGGTAGCTGGCGTTCAGCAGCAGATCGCCGATTTCCGAGGTGGGGCGGCTGGTCATTTTTTCGGCGCCCACCACCAGCGCGATGCGGCCGCGGCCCGACTCGATGAAATCCATGGCCGTATACAGGGCGGCCGAGCCGGTGGCGCAGGCATTTTCCAGCCGGGTGGCGGGCACATGGGCCAGGTCCGGGTCGGCCAGGGCCACCAGGGCGCCCTGGAAATCCTGTTTCTGGAAACCATTGTTCATCACGCCGACGTAGATACCGTCGACTTCTTTGCCGCTGATTCCCGCGTGCGCCAGCGCCGCGCCCGACACCTGGGCCATCAGGCTTTCGGTGTCGGGGTCCGCCAGCTTGCCGAATGGGATGTGCGACCATCCCGCAATGACTGCCTTGGTCATTTTGTCTCCTTGGATGAGTGGTTTTTGTTGCTGAGTTATGCGTGGGCCTGCGTGTTGAATGCGCGCGGCAGCCCTCGTTTGCGCAAATAGTCTTCCAGCGCCCCGGCTTCTTTGCGAAGCAGGACGTGCAGCTGCGCCTCGCGTTCGGGCGACATGCGGCTTTCGACGGTGGCGATGCTGTATGCGCCCACGACCTTGCCGTCCGGGTCGCGTACCGCCACCCCCAGCCCCCATGAGCCCTTGAGCACCATGCCGCGGTTGATGGCGTACCCCTGGGCGCGGGTGTCGCGCACCTGCTGGACCAGCGCTTCGCGCGTGTAGTGGGGGTAGACCAGCGAGATGTCCGCCATGTTCTGGTCGAGCAGGTATTCGACTTCGTCGTCATCCAGCGCGGCCAGCATCGACAGGCTGCCGCCGCCCACCCCCAGGGGGTGGCGGTCTCCGGCTTGAAGAACGTGCGACTTCAGCGGATAGTTGCCTTCTTCACGTAGCAGGCACAAAGAATGAGAGCCTTGGCGCAGCGAAAAAAAAGCGGCATCGCCCGTTGTGGCGGCCAGCCGCAGCACCGGCTGGCCCACGAAGTTGTGCAGGCCGAAGCGGTCGGAAGCCACCAGCCCCAGGGCATAGCATTCTGCGCCCAGGAAATACCGGCGCGTCTGTTCGTCTTGCTGGACCAGCCCATCGGTGATCAGGGCGGTGGTAAGGCGATGCACTGTGGATTTATTCAGGCCCGTTTGTCGGCATATTATCGACAGGGCGACCCCCTGGTTGCGGCCGCGGGCAATGCAGCGCAACACACTGATAGCACGGTGTATGGCCTGTGACCCGTTGGCGCGTGCGGTACCAGAAGGAGAGTCCAGTGGTTCCATATAGTGGACCGCAAGAAATTTACTAATTGCCAATTCTACGCGCCGGCTTTATAAAATCAACGAAACCGACAGGCCGGAATTCATTTTTGGTCCATATTATGAACCAGCCTGAATCGCGTTGATCAGTGCCCATACCTATTACTAACAACAGGCCCGACTCGGCCTAGGAGACAAACATGACGCTTTCCCGTCGCTCGTTCATGCTTTCGACCACCGGCATCGCCGGCGCAGCCATGTTCGGCGTTCCCCTGCAGTCGGCCTTTGCCGCCAAGACGTATCGCTACAAGTACGCCAATAACCTGCCGCCGTCGCATCCCATGAATCTGCGTGCGAAGGAAATGGCCAAGAAAATCGCCGACGAAACCGACGGCGCATTCAAGCTGCAGGTATTTCCCAGCAGCCAGCTGGGCTCTGACACCGAAACCCTGAACCAGCTGCGTTCGGGCGCGGTCGAATTCTTTACGCTGTCGGGCCTGATCCTTTCGACCCTGGTGCCCGCGGCGGCCATCAGCGGCATCGGGTTTGCCTTTCCGGATTACGACACGGTCTGGAAGGCCATGGATGGCAAGCTGGGCGAATACATTCGCGGCGAGATCGACAAGCACGACCTGATCGTGATGGAAAAAATCTGGGACAACGGTTTCCGTGAAATCACCACCAGCACCAAGCCCATCAAGGGACCGGAAGACTTCCAGGACCTGAAGATCCGCGTGCCGGTAAGCCCGCTGTGGACGTCGATGTTCAAGGCCCTGCAGTCCGCGCCCACCAGCATCAACTTCAACGAGGTGTATTCCGCGCTGCAGACCAAGGTGGTGGATGCCCAGGAAAACCCGCTGGCCATCATCCAGACGGCCAAGCTGTTTGAAGTGCAGCAGTACTGCTCGCTGACCAACCACATGTGGGACGGCTTCTGGTTCCTGGGCAACAAGGCCGCCTGGGACCGCCTGCCCAAAGACATCCAGGCCGTGGTGACCAAGCACATCAACGAAGCCGGCATGAACGAGCGCAACGACGTGCACGCGCTGAACGACGAACTGCAAAAGAAGCTGACCGAAGAAGGCATGCAGTTCAACACGCCGAATGTCGGCCCCATTCGCGCCCAGCTCAAGAAGGCCGGCTTCTATTCCGAATGGAAAGGCAAGTTCGGCGATCAGGCGTGGGCCATCCTGGAAGGGTCGGTCGGCTCGCTGGCGTAAAAGGGGAACGGCCCGATGTCCTCTCAAACCACCGCCATGCCAGATACGGTCGCGCCCGGCGCGCGCGTCGGGCACCGATGGATACGCCCGCTCGACACCTTCCTGGGGTACCTGATAGAAATACCCGTCGCGCTGCTCGTCATCGCGGAAGTCGTCATTCTTTTTTCGGGCATTTTTGCCAGGTATGTGCTCAATACCCCGCTGATCTGGTCCGACGAGCTCGCCTCGCTGCTGTTCCTGTGGCTGGCGATGCTCGGCGCGGCGGTGGCTTTCCGGCGCGGCGAACACATGCGCATGACGGCGTTCGTCAACCGGGCGTCGCCATCGACTCAGGCCTTCCTGAATGTGTTCGCCATCTCGGTGTCGCTGGTCTTCGTGCTGCTGGTGCTGGGGCCCGGCTTCAGTTCGGTAACCGAGCAGTCCGTCATTACCACGCCCGCCATGGGCATCAGCATGGGCTGGCGCACCGCCGCCTTGCCCACCGGGCTGGTGTTCATGGCCATCTTCGCGCTGATGCGCCTGATCGAAGTCTCGAACTGGCGGCTGGTCGGCAAGGCGCTGCTGCTGATGGCGGCAATAGGCCTGGCGCTGTACGCCATGACGCCGCTGTTCGAAGACCTGGGCAATTACACCCTGGTGATCTTCTTCGTGGTGCTGGTGGCCGTCGGGGTCTTTACCGGCGTGCCGATCGCCTTTTCGTTCGGCATCGCCACCTACGCCTACCTGTCGCTTAGCACTTACGTGCCCGTGGTGGTGCTGGTGGGGCGCATGGACGAGGGCATGTCCCACCTGATCCTGCTGGCCGTGCCGCTGTTCGTGTTCCTGGGCCTGCTGATCGACATGACGGGCATGGCGCACAAGATGGTGTCCTTCCTGGCCAGCATCCTGGGCCATGTGCGCGGCGGCCTGTCTTATGTGCTGGTGGGCGCCATGTACCTGGTGTCGGGCATATCGGGCGCCAAGGCGGCCGACATGGCCGCTATCGCGCCGGTGCTGTTTCCCGAAATGAAAGCGCGCGGCACCGACGAAGGCGAGCTGGTGGCGCTGCTGTCGGCCACCGGCGCACAAACCGAAACCGTGCCGCCCAGCCTGGTGCTGATCACCATCGGCTCGGTTACCAGCGTATCGATCACTTCGCTGTTCATCGGCGGCCTGGTGCCCAGCGCGGTGCTGGGCGTGATGCTGTGCCTGGTGGTGTGGTGGCGTAACCGCAAGGTCGACCTGGCGGGCATGGTGCGCCAGCCGCGCTCGGAAGTGTTCAAGAGCTTTGTGATTGCATTGCCTGCCCTGACCCTGCCTTTCGTGATCCGCGCGGCGGTGGTGGAAGGGGTTGCCACGGCAACAGAAGTCTCGACCATCGGCATTGTGTATTCGTGCATCATCGGCATCTGCGTTTACCGCAAGTTCGATGTCAAGCGCCTGTATCCCATCCTGATCGACACCGCGATCCTGTCGGGCGCCATCCTGCTGATCATCGGAACCGCCACCGGCATGGCCTGGGCCCTGACGCAATCGGGCTTTTCGGCCGATCTGGCCGAGCTGATGGGCTCCCTGCCGGGCGGGGCGTTCACCTTCTTCTGCGTATCCATCGTCACCTTCATCGTGCTGGGCAGCGTGCTGGAAGGCATTCCCGCCATGGTGCTGCTGGGACCCTTGCTGTTTCCCATTGCCGAAGAGCTGGGCATCAACGACGTGCATTACGCCATGGTGGCCATCCTGGCCATGGGCATCGGCCTGTTCGCCCCGCCCTTCGGCGTGGGCTACTACGCCGCGTGCGCAATCGGGCGGGTGGCCCCGGACAAGGGCATCAAGCCCATTGTCGGGTACATGTGCTCGATTTTCATCGGCCTGCTGTTGGTGGCCGCCATTCCCTGGCTGTCCACGGGTTTCCTGGATAAATAAGCGGGAGCGCGCACATGGACGACAAGCAATTTTCCGGGCGCGTGGCCCTGGTGCTGGGCGCCGGATCGGTGGGCGAAGGCTGGGGCAATGGCAAGGCGGCGGCGGTGGCCTATGCGCGTGAAGGCGCAACTGTCATCGCCGTGGACCTGAACCTGGACGCCGCGCGCGAAACCCACGGCATCATCCAGGAAGAGGGCGGGCAAAGCGAAGCCCTGGCGGCCGACGTCACCCAGGCCGGCCAGGTGGCCGCGCTGGTGCAGAGCGTGGCCGACCGCCACGGCCGCATCGACATCCTGCACAACAATGTGGGCATGGCGAAGATGGGCAGCGTCATGGAGCTTTCCGAGGCGCAGTGGGACACGGCCATGAACGTGAACCTGAAAAGCGCCTTCCTGGCCTGCAAGCACGTGCTGCCGGTCATGCAGGCACAAAAGCGCGGCAGCATCATCAACATTTCCAGCCTGGCGGCCATCCGCTACACCGGTTATCCCTACCCCGTGTACTACGCGTCCAAGGGCGGGCTGAACCAGCTGACAGTGGGCCTGGCCCTGGAATACGCCCGGCAGGGCATACGGGTCAATGCCATCATGCCCGGCTATGTGGATACGCCGCTTATCTACAAAGACATCTCGGGCCAGTACGGCAGCCGCCAAGAGATGGTAGACGCGCGCAACGCGCGCTGCCCCATGGGGCACATGGGTACGGCGTGGGATATCGCCAAGGCGGCGGTCTTCCTGGCATCGGACGCGGCGGCCTATATCACTGGCGTGTGCCTGCCCGTGGATGGCGGCGTGCACTTGGCTTGCGCCTGAAGCACGGATCAAGTGTTCTGGGCCAGGTGTCTGGCTCCCGTCAGGGTGCCCGACACCGACATTTTGCGCTTGGAGTTTGCGTTCTAGCCCCGTCCCGCGTCGTCGATCGGATCCACGGCTCAGCGATTGCCAGCCAACCGAATCCCCAGTCCCACCAGGGCCGCGCCCATCACGGCGTCGACCACCCGGCTGACGCGCGCGTAGACGGAGCGAACGCAGCCCACCGAGAAGAACGCGGCCAGCGCTCCCAGCCATGCGGCCGTTATCAGGCCGACCAGCGCGACCACGCTGACGTATACCCAGGTGGGCGCGCCGACCGGCAGCACCGTGACGAACAGGGTGGCGAAGAAGGTTGCCGTCTTGGGATTGGTGATGCCGACCATGAACCCCTGGCGCCATGCTTGCAGCGCCCCCAGCCGCGGCACGCCGCTTACGTGCGGCTCGCGGTTGCCGGCCTTGAAAGAGGCCATCAGCATCCGCGCGCCCAGGTAGATCAGGTAGGCCGCGCCGGCCAGGCGGATGGCTTCATACAGCCAGAACAGTTGTTTGATCAGCAGGCCGAATCCAAGAATGGCCAGGCTTGCCCACACGACCACCGCGCAGGCGATGCCCAGGCCGACGAAGATGCCGGATCGCCGGTGATTCAAGGCATTGGACGTGACGGCAACGAAGTCCGGCCCGGGGCTGATGCAGGCCAGCAGAACGATGCCGGACAGCGTGAGCAATTGAGACAGGTATTCCATGGATCCAACTCGAGACGTTGTTGATCGGAACTCGGCGGCGCGCCCGTGGGCGTAAGTGGAATCTTACCCAGCGCAGCAGGCGGCTGCCATGGGCAGGGCCGGCCGCGTTGTCCTGGCTGCGCCTTTTAATGCAGGGAGTTCCACAGATTGATGGCGGCGTAGCTGCGCCATGGCCGCCATGCAAGCGCCAGTTCGCCGATCTGCCGGGGAGTGCGGGGCGCAAGGGCCTTCTTGATGCCGAAGTCCGTTGGCAGGAAGGCGTCGGGCCAGGCCATCGCGCGCATGGCGATGTATTGGGCGGTCCAGGGGCCGATGCCAGGCAGCGCCAGCAGCTTCTCGACTTCGCGCCCGGGTTCCGCGCCGGGGCCGAAGTCGATCTGCCGCGTGGCCAGCGCCTGCGCCAGCGCGTGTATGGTTCTGGCGCGCGTGCGTATGATGCCCAGCGGGCCCAGGTGGCTTTCGATGTCTCCTGCAAGGCCGAGTATGCGTTCAGGCGACGGAAACGTACAAGACAGGCCGGCAACAGTCGTCTGCACCGGCGTGCCGTATTGGTTCACCATCCGGGCCGCCAGCGTGCGCGCGGCACCCACCGTGATCTGCTGTCCGAGAACGGCCCGCACCGCCATCTCGAAGGGGTCGAAACTGCCGGGCAGGCGCGTTCCCAGCACTTGCATTTCCGGCGCCAGCTCATTCATCGTGCGCAGCCCATCGTGAACGGCCTGGGGGTCGCAGCCCAGGTCGAACAGATGGCGCACCCGCGCCAGCACTTGCGGAAGAACCGGCAGCAACGACGCCGACGCTTCGACGTTGAGCGATCTTTTCTTGGGCAGGTGGCTGACGCGTATCCAGCCCGGATGCGCGTTGCCGTCGGGCCCGGCAAGCAGCACGGCTCGCGCGTAGGTGTTTGCCTGAATGACTTCCACGCCGGGAATGGCGCGCGAAGCCAGGAAATCCAGCATGGCCTCCCATTGATAGGGTGGGCGATACCCCAGCGCCAGATTGATCAGGGTGGCCGGATCGGCGCGTTTTTCCTGGCCGCGGCGCAGTGCCGTGGGGGCCAGCCGGTACTGGCTTTTGAACAGGGCGTTGAAGCGCCTGAGGCTGCCGAACCCCGAGGCCATCGCCACATCGACTACAGACAGGCCGGTATCGGTAAGCAGGTTCTTGGCCAGCAGCAGCCGGCAGGTCTGCAGATACTGGATGGGCGTGACGCTGAACTCGGCAGCGAATACGCGGCGCAGGTGCCGGTCGGTGCAGCCCAGCCGGCCCGCCAGGTCTTCCAGGGTTAGGCCGCTGCCGCAGTTGTCTTCGAGCAGCCGCGCCGCACGCCGGGCGAGAGATGCCGAGGCGTCTGTGCCGTCATCTGCCGTCATTGGTTTCTCCTTGCCAGGCAGTTTAACCAGCCGGGCAGCCGGTTTCTCGCCGTTTCCGGACATGGTTGTGCACCGCCGGAACATGGCCGCGCCGGGTTTTCGCCGTGGGCGCAAAGAAGATTATGATCGGCACCTGACCTTCCGGCCGTACCGTCAAGCCATGCCCATTGCGATCACCATCAACGTAACTCGCCGCGCGCCCGGCCCAGCCCGCCGGGCGCCGAGGCCGGCATGAGCTGCGTCCTGGCGGCAGACCTGGGCGGCACGCGCTTTCGCGCCGCGCTGGTGGACGCGGCGGGCAATATCGCCCACTCCTGCGCCATCGACAGCCCGGCGGGCGCCGGCGCCCATCCCGGCTGGGACGAAATCGACGCCGACGCCTGGTGGCGCGGCCTGCAGTCGTTGTGCGACACCCTGGCGGCCCAGGCCGGCGCCGGTTTCGACGCGGTCGAAGCCATCGCCATCTGCGGCGTTACCCGCAGCCAGGTGTTCGTCGACGCCCAGGGTGCCGCCATCCGCCCGGCCATCACCTGGCGCGATACGCGCGCGGCGGCGCACATCGACGGCTGGCTGGCCGCCATGCCGGCATCGCACGCCGAATTCGGGCAGATCAACGCCTTTCATCCCTGGGCCCGCATCGCCTGGCTGCTGCGGGACGAGCCCCGCCACGCGGCGCGGGTGCACGTGGTGCTGGAGCCCAAGGACTACCTGAATTTCCGCCTGACGGGCCGCGCGGCCAGCGACACCGTGTCGATGGCCCGCCTGGCGGCAACGGCCGCGGCCGGCGCGGCCGGGCCGGACCTGCTGACGGCGCTGGGTGCCAGCCCGGCCTGGGTGCCGCCCTTGCTGCAGCCCCTGGATATCGTCGCGCCGGTGCAGGCCGGCCTGCCCGGATCGTTGGCGCGCCTGGCCGGCCGCCCCGTGCTGGCCTGCTCGAACGACACCTGGGCCGCGGTGGCGGGGCTGGGCGCCTTGCGGCCGGGCTACGCCTACAACATTTCGGGTACCACCGAAGTCTTCGGCGCCGTGGGGGCCGAGCCGGCGCAGGCGCAAGGCCTGATGACGGTGGACTGGGGCGGCGGCCATCACCAGATCGGCGGGCCGGGCCAGAACGGCGCCGATACTGTGGCCTGGCTGCTGCCTTTGCTGGGCCGCCTGGGCGAGCAGGGCATGGCCGGCGTGGCGGACGCCATGAACGCCTTGCTGAACGCGCCGCGCGATCCCCAGCCGGCGCTGTTCCTGCCTTATCTGCAGGGCGAGCGCGTGCCGTACTGGGACCCGGACCTGCGCGGCGCTTTCGTGGGGCTGAGCCGCCGCCATGGGCCTGGCGACCTGGCCTGGGCCGTGCTGGAAGGCGTGGCCTTCCTGAACCGCATCGTGCTGGAACGCGCCGAAGCCGCCCTGGGCGGCCCGGTGCACGAAATCCGCTTCGGCGGCGGCGCGGCGTCCAATCCGCAGTGGTGCCAGGTCAAGGCGGACGTGTGCGAGCGCGCGGTGGCCGTGGGCCAGGCCGAACAGCCCGGCGTGCTGGGCGCGGCGGTTGCCGCCTGGACGGCACTGGGCCGCTATGGCAGTTTCGCGGCCGCGCAGGACGCGCTGCCGCGGGTGGCGCGGCGCTACCAGCCGCGGGCCGATCGCACGCCGGCCTACCGCCAGCTGTACGCGCAGTTCCGCGCCGCCGAGGCCGCGCTGGCGCCCGTGTCGCACGCGCTGGCCGGCATGCGTGCGCCGTTGCCCGCCGCCGCCGGGGTATAAACTACGACGCCATCAGCGCCGGGCAGTGGCCCGGCACGCGGGCGCGTGCAGGCAGCGCCCGCACCATCATAAAACGCGGCAGGGGTTGAGTTGATGCGCGGCATCCTGGAAAAGTACGGCACGGCAATCGCGGGGCTGGTCCTGGTGGGCTTCTTCGCGTTGGCCGCGCCGAACTTCGCGGCGCCCGGCAATCTGTTGAATATCGCCAAGGAAACCAGCTTCCTGGCCATTCTGGCCATCGGTTTCACGCTGGCCCTGGTCACAGCTGAACTGGATCTGTCGGTGGCCGACGTCGCCAGCCTGGCGGCGGTGGTCACCGGGGCCCTGGTCCACACCGGCCAATCCGTGCCGCTGGCCATCGGCGCGGGCCTGGGCATCGGGTTGCTGTGTGGCCTGGCCAACGGCGTCGCGGTCACGCGCCTGCGCGTGCCTTCGCTGATCGCCACCCTGGGTATGGCCGCCATGGCGCGCGGCTTCGCCTTCATGCTGACCGACGGCGTGTCGTACGTGGGCCGCTGGCCCGCTGCTTTTACCGACCTGGCGCGAGGCAAGCTGCTGGGCATCCCGGCGCTGGTCTGGTGGATGCTGGGCGCCGTGCTGCTGTCGTTCTTCCTGGTCAAGTGGACCCGCACCGGCGCCCGCATGACGGCCACCGGCGAGGCCGGCGAATCGGCGCGCCTGGCCGGCATCGACATCCGTGCCATGAAGAGCATCGGCCTGGCGCTGTCCGGCCTGTGCGCGGGCCTGGCCGCGGTATTGCTGACGTCCAGCCTGTCTTCGGCCGCACCCAACATGGCGGGCGACTATTTTCTGTACGCCATCGCCGCCGTGCTGCTGGGCATGACCATGTTCAGCCCCGGCCACGCCAATATCCCCGGCACACTGGTGGCTGCGCTGATTCTGAAGGTGCTGGGCAATGGCCTGATCCTGATGGGCGCGCCGTACTACGTGCAGGACATCGTGCTGGGTTTCATCATCATCGCGTCCGTCGCGGTGTCATCGGCCGTGCTGAAGAAAGCGGCCTTCAAGTTCTGACTGGAAGGGGAGAACCACCATGACCAAGCTCATCAAGTGCACGCTGCTGGCCGGCGTGTTTGCCGCCCAGGCCCTGGCCGCCGGCGCCGCCCATGCGTTCGATGTGGGCATCGTCGCGTTCCAGATGTCTTCGGAAACCCACGCCCGCGTGGCCAACGCGGCCGCCGAGGCGGCCCGCGCCAAAGGCTGGACGGTCACCCAGCTGAATGCTGGCGGCGCTTTACCCAAGCTGGCCGAACAGCTGGACACGCTGGTCAACAAGCCGGTCGACGCTATCGTCATCGCGATGGGCAAGCCCGTTGAAACCGATGCCCAGCTGCAGGCCGCCCAGGAAAAGGGCATTCCCGTCATCGGGGTGATGTCGGGCGCCAGCCCCCACATGCTGTTCGACATCGAAGTCAACGAATACGCCACCGGCGCGCAATCGGTCTTGTACCTGCTGGGCAAGATGGGCTACCAGGGCAACATCCTGTCGGCCCGCTTCGACGGCAATTCCGGCACGCGCATCCGCGGCAAGATGCTGGACGCGGTGCTGTCCGAGAACACCGCCGTGAAGGACCTGGACAAATTCAGTATGGCCCGCACCCAAAGCTGGCGCGACGACGTGCGCAACGGCATGCAGGCCCTGCTGCTGCGCCACCAGGGCCAGTTCAAGGGCATCTGGGCGTCGTTCGACGGCCAGGCCTACGTCATCGACGACCTGCTGCAGGCGCAAGGCATGAAGAAGGGCGACATCACGCTGGTGTCGGTGGACGGCGCGGCCGAAACCTATCGCCGCATCGCCGATCCCAACAGCCTGGTTACCGCCACCATGATGATTCCGTTCGAGCAGATGGGCGCCAGCGCCATCGACGCCCTGGACCGTATCGTCGTCAAGAAGCAGCCCAGGCAAAGCATTACCGACGGCCCCTACCTGTTCATGGATTCGGTGCTGGTCGACAGCGGCAACGTCCAGAAATTCCTGCAACCCAAGTAAGAGCCCGGCGCCATGTCCATCGCCTTGTCGCTACGCCAGATCAAGAAATCGTACGGCGCCGTCGAAGCCCTGCAAGGCATCGACCTGGACGTGCCCGCGGGCAAGGTCATGGCCATCTGCGGCGACAACGGCGCGGGCAAGTCGACGCTGATCCGCATCGTCTCTGGCGCGCAGGCGCCCAGCGGAGGCGAGCTCAGCCTGCATGGCACGAAAGTGGCGTTCGCTTCGCCGCACGATGCCCTGGCGCAGGGCATCGCCACCATCTACCAGGACCTGGCGCTGGCCCCGCGCCTGTCCATCTGGGAAAACATTTTCATGGGCGCCGAACTGGTGCGCCGCGTGGGGCCGTTCAGCGTGCTGGACAAGCGCCGCATGGCCGCGGACGCGCGGGCGTACCTGCAGCGCCTGTCGGTGCCCATCGAAGACATGGACCGCCCGGTCGAACGCATGTCCGGCGGCCAGCGCCAGGCCGTCGCCATCGCCCGCGCCCTGCGCTGGGACGCGCGCGTCGTCATCATGGACGAGCCTACCGCCGCGCTGGGGGTCAAGGAAACCGCGCTGGTCCTGAACCTGGTGCGCAAGCTGCGCGAAGAAGGGCGCACGGTGATTCTGATCAGCCACAACATGGCCGATGTCGTCGCGCTGGCCGACCGGGTGGCCATTCTGAAGAGCGGCGCCAAGGTCATCGAGCGCGAGGTGGCCGGGCTGGATGCCGATGCCTTGGCGCACATGGTGATGACCGGACGGGAATAGCCGCCCGCTTCCCGGCACTCGGGCAGTGCAGTTTTCTCGCACGCCGTGCCTCAACTTGATGCACGCGCACCGAACCGGCGCGGTGAACGGGTGCCGCGGCGCCGCCTTTCCCCTGGCGGAAATTTTGGCATGCAGTTTGCTTGATGATGGACTGACAGGCCATTTTTCAGGGGGAAGCCATGTCCGCCCAAGCAAACCGCATCGATCTGTTCACGTTCAATAGCGTGCCCATGCGCGCCTTCCACCTGTCGTGGATGGCGTTCTTCGTCTGTTTCTTCGCCTGGTTCGCCAGCGCGCCGCTGATGCCGGTGATCGCGCGCGAATTCGCGTTGACGCCGGGCCAGGTGGCCGATATCAACATCGCCGCGGTGGCGGCGACGATACTGGTGCGCCTGATCGTCGGGCCGTTGTGCGACCGGTACGGTCCCCGCCGCGTCTATGCCGGCCTGATGGCGCTGGGCGCCATTCCGGTCGTGGCCCTGGCGTTCGCCACTGGCTACACCTCGGTGCTGCTGTGCCGCCTGGGTATCGGCGCCATCGGCGCCAGCTTCGTGATTACCCAGTATCACACCTCGGTCATGTTCGCGCCCAATGTGGTGGGCGCAGCCAACGCCACCAGCGCCGGCTGGGGCAACGCGGGCGCGGGCGGCGCACAGGCCCTGGTGCCCATGGCGCTGGCCGCGTTCATTGCCCTGGGGCTGGACGAGTCATCGGCCTGGCGGGCGGCGATGGTCGTGCCCGGCGTGGCGCTGCTGGCCATGGCCGTCGTGTATTGGCGCTACACCCAGGATTATCCGCAGGGCGATGCCCTGGATCTGCGCCGGCGCGGCGTTGCGGCCGATGGCGGCAAGAAGGGCGGATGGGCCAGCTTCGGCGCGGCCTGCGCGAATTACCGCGTCTGGCTGCTGGCCATCACTTATGGCGCCTGCTTCGGCGTAGAGCTGTTCGTGCACAACATCGCGGCCATGTACTACGTGACCCGCTTTCAGCTGTCGCTGGGCCAGGCGGGCCTGGCCGCGGGCGTCTTCGGCCTGCTGGCCTTGTTTGCCCGCGCGCTGGGCGGCATTTTGTCCGACCGGGCCGCCCGGCGCGGCGGCCTGGCGTGGCGTCCCAGGTTGCTGGCGGCGATGATGCTGGGAGAAGGCCTGGGCCTGTTGTGGTTCGCGCACGCGCAGGGCGTGGGCGAAGCGATCGTTGCCATGGTGGCCTTCGGCCTGTTCACACACATGGCGTGTGGCGCCACCTATGCCCTGGTGCCATTCGTTGACCGCAAGGCCCTGGGGGGCGTGGCCGGCATCGTGGGCGCCGGGGGCAACGTCGGCGCGGTGGCGGCCGGTTTCCTGATGAAAGGCGTGGGCGATGTGCAGCAGACCGTGACGGTGCTGGCGGGGTTCGTGATCTTCTCGGTGCTGTGCGCGCTGGCTGTGCGGTTTGGCGCCGGCCAGCAAGACCAGGCCGGCGCGGCGGCCGTCGCGTTGGCGCGTTGATGCGGAAGACGGCGTATCGATCAGCCAGCCAAGCCAGGTGTCTGACTCCCGCACCTAGCTGGCGGCGCCTGGCGTCTGCGATGGGCAGTGAGCGGCCGGGTCGCCCGACAGCCGTGGCGGCAGCGTCAGCGTGACCCGCGTGCCGCCCGCCAGTGCTTCGATGCGCAGGGTGCCGCCCAGGAAGGCCGCGCGCCGGCCCATGTTGCGTATGCCCGCGCCGCCGTTGCCCGCCCCGGCATAAGGGGCGCCGTCGTTGTCGATGGTGATCAGCGCCTGGCCTTGCGGGCCGGCATTGCCGCGCACTTCGATGCGCGAGGCCGGGCCGTGCCGCAGGGCGTTGGTGACCGCCTCTTGCACAATGCGCAGCACGTTCAGCGCGTGCGCCGGCGTAACGCCGGAGACTTCGGGCAGCCGCAGCATCGACCATTCCAGTTCCACGCCCAGGCGCCTGAGCTGGGGTTCGAGCCGCTCGCGCAGGCCCGACAGCGCGGCCACGAGTTCGCGGTCGCCGATGTCCAGCGAATGGATCACCAGGCGCAGGTCGTCGAGCGCCTCGCGCGCGGTGTGTTCGATGTTGGCCGACCGTTCGCGTTCGGCCAGCGCGATGATGGATGCCAGGTGGCCGCTCAGGCCGTCATGCAGGTCCACCGTCAGCCGGTGGCGCTCTTCGCTGCGCACATGGCGGGCGGCTTCGCTGCGTTCTTCTTCATGCAGGCGCTGCAGCTCGGCCTCGCGCGCGGCCAGCCGCTGCTTGAGATGGGCGTTGGCGCCGTCCACGCGCATCAGGCTCAGGCCCAGCCGGCGCATCAGGATCACCGCGATCGCCACGATCAGCAATTGCCGGTAGTACAGCGACAGGAAGACCGGGCCGTCCACCTTGCCGGCGACCAGCGCCCCGTCATGCAGGGTGGCCAGCGAAAAGAAACACAGGGGCAGCAGCAGCAGCCAGGCTTCCTGCACTTTCCTTGCCAGCGCGCCCCAGGCCGAAATCGCCACCGTGATCAAGGGCGAGACCACCATGATGGGCATCACCACGGCGAACAGCAGGACGCGGGCCGGCACCAGCCCCAGCGCCATGGCCAGCAGGCACGCGCCGGGCACGGCCACCACGCAGGCGCGCAGCCAGCGCGGCGGGGTGGCGCCGTTGATCTTCAGCGCGATGATGTGCAGGATGAAGACGCTGGACATGCTGACGGTAAACGCATAGGGCAGCCAGCCGAATACGCCGGGAAAGATGTCGGCCAGCATGCCCGCATACGAGGCCGTGGACACCACGTGCAGCAGGAACAGCCAGCCGTACAGCGATTCCTGGGGCCGGTAGAGCCACGCCATCAGCGTCGCGATGGCCAGCAGCAGCTGGCAGGCCAGCACCATCATGCGCGTGTGTTCCAGCACCAGGATCCGCAGCCGCTGGTACGGCGCGATCTGCTGCGCGGTGCCCACGTACAGGGGCGACAGGTAGCCGCGCGTCACGCCCGGCGCCTCGAGCAGGATGTCGACCACGTGGCGGCCCTGCGCCAGCTGCCGGCCCGACAGCGGCACCAGGGCCGATACGCCCAGCGTGATGCCCGGGATCAGCGAGTTGGCGCCGGTGTCCAGCGCCACATCGCCGTCCACCGCGATGACCGCGCGGTAGCTGAGCATGGGTATGAACAGGTAAAGCTGCTGCGGCGACGCCTGCGTCAGCTCGTAGGCCATGCGGTAGTAGCCCTGGGCGCGGCGGCGGCCCTGCACGTGCGGCAGGTCCACCAGCCCGGTCGTGTTGTCGGCCGACGTGAACTGGGCCTGGTCGATCACCAGGGTGTGCGGCGGCACCGGCAGCGTCAGCCATAGCGGCGTGCTGGCCGCCACCGTCGCCAGCAGCGCCAGCGCGGCCCAGAACCACCGCCGGACTACAGCCATATCAGGCCCAGGCGCGAGGCCTCGAACACGGCCTCGGAACGGTTGCCGACCTGCAATTTGCGGTAGATGCTCTTGATGTGCACGGGCACGGTCTGGCGCGACAGGCCAAGCTGCTCGGCCACTTCGGCGTAGGTCAGGCCCTTGGCGATGCCCCACAGTATCTCGGTCTCGCGCGGGGTCAGCGCAGCGGTTTCGCGGCAGGGCGCCGAGGCCTCCTCGGCCGCCTGGCCCCGCTGGCCCAGCCGCCGCACGATGACGCGCGCGATCGACGACGAAATCGGCGAGCGCCCGGCGCGCAATTCCTCGATGGCTTCGATCAGGTCGGCCGAACCCACGTCTTTCAGCAGGTAGCCCGTGGCTCCGGCCTCGATGGCGGCGATCACGATCTCGTTGTCGGCCAGCGCCGAGACCACCATGGCCTCGGCCTGCGGATTGATCGCGCGCAGGCGGCGGATGCCCTGGATGCCGTGGCCGTCGGGCAGGCGCAGGTCGGTGATGAGCAGGTCGACGGGCTCGCTTTGCAGGACGGCCATGGCCTGGTCCAGGGTGCCGCAGGCCGCCACCAGGCGGCCGCCGCGCCAGCCCGACAGGATCGACGCGAAGCGCAGCCGCAGGGGCTCGTCGTCTTCGACCAGCAGCGTGCGGCAGAGCGCCGCGCCGCTGTCCGGGCCCGTGTCGGCGGCAGGGCGCCTGCTCGCGGATTCCATCGGCCTTACCCTTTTCATGGTATAGGCCGGCGGCGGGCCGGCCTTTAATCTATTGTCACTAGTTTTATCTATTGTCACCAGTTTTTTTAGTTTGTCACGGCCCGGCCGGCTTGTCACTCCGGTTCCGCCCCCACAGGAGCGCATGTCCATGCCCGCAAGACACTTCCGGCCCCTGCTTGCGGCGACCCTGGCGGCGATGGCCGCGCTGCTGGCGGCGTGTTCCGACGGCGGTTCGTCATCGGACAACGGCAGCCCTTCCACGCCGACCGCCTCGGCCAGGCCCAACATTCTTTTCATCGTGCTCGACGACCTGGGCGTCGACCAGATGACGTCCTATGGCTACGGCGGCGCCGCCCCGCCCAGGACGCCCGCCCTGACCGCCATCGCCCAGGCCGGCGTGCAGTTCCGCAACGCCTGGGCCATGCCCGATTGCACTCCCACGCGGGCCACCTTCTTTACCGGGCGCTATCCGTCGCAGAACAATGTGCTGAACGCGCTGGTGGCCACCGACCTGGCCAATTCCGCGCTTTCGCCCTACGAGATGACGCTGCCCAAGCTGCTGAAAACCCGGGGCTACACCAGCGCGCTGATCGGCAAGATGCACCTCACCGGCTCGGACCTGAACGGCGGGTTCAACCTGCCCTACGGCTACGACAGCATGTGGAAGCTGGGCTGGGATTATTTCGACGGCTTCCTGGACGGCGCGCCCTACAACATCGATACCCGCGCCGGCCTGACAACCAAGGGCGCCGACGTCGACAGCGGCCCCTACAAGTGCGGCTTCATTCCCACCACCGGGATCGACGCGGCCAACGGCGCCGATGCCGGCGCCTGCTATTTCGCCAACGGCAGCTGCACGCCGCTGGCCATCGGCGGCGACATCACCACGCCGGGGCGCAGCTGCATGGAACGCGGCGGCATCCTGGACCCGGGCCAGTCGTGCCAGGCCAGCGTGCCCGGCTACATCGACTTCACGGCACAGAATGGCTACTACACCGGCCGGTGGGTCAAGAGCACGGCCAATGGCGACGGTCAGGTCATTCCCGCTTCCGACCCGTCTTCGCGCGGCTACCGCAGCATCCTGGAAACCGACCGCGCCCTGGAATGGGCCGGGCAGCAGCCCGCCGGCCAGCCGTGGATGCTGACAGTGGGCTATTCGGCCATTCACACGCCCCTGCAGGTGCCGCCCGTATCGCTGATCTCCGACGGCACGCCGGGCCGCAACGACAACCTGGTGTGCTCGCCGCTGGCCGACGCCGAAAGCACGCCGGTGCTGACCGCCTTTACCGACCTGGTCGACGCCCATCTGATCACCAACCTGATGGTCGAGGCCGTGGACAGGAAGATCGGCGACCTGCTGGTGGGCCTGGGCCTGGCCAAGTACAACGCCGACGGCACGCTGGACTACCATCCTGAAAAAACCAACACCCTGGTCGTGGTGGTGGGCGACAACGGCACCTACGTGAACAGCGTGAAGTTCACCTCGCCGGGCCGGTTCGACCCCATGCGCGCCAAGGCCTCGCCGTACCAGACCGGCGTGTGGGTGCCGCTGCTGGTGGCCGGCCCGATGGTTGCCTCGCCGGGGCGCGAGGTGCCGCACATGGTAGGGTCGGTCGACCTGTACCGTCTGTTTGCCGATGTCGCGGGCGCCGACGTGGACCAGGCCATTCCGGCCAGCCGCCCGCTCGACGCGCAGCCCATGCTCGCCTACCTGACCAAGGCGGGGCAGGCCGCCATCCGCAGCACCAACTTCACCGAAATGGGCACCAACCTGCGGGCGGTGGGCTCGGACGACGACCAGTACGCCTGCGTCATACCCGCCGCCAACAATGTCTGCACCACCCTGTTCCCGCAAAAGGGCGTGTGCCTGGCCCAGGGCGGCATCTGGTACGGCGACAACCTGTCCAGTGAAACCAGCGGCGTGCCCGCCGCGGGCTATCACAACTGCTGCCAGGTGCAGGCGTACCGGCTGGCGCTGGGCGAAGACACCAACTTCCTGCCCGTCGCCACCAAGGCGGTTACCGACGGCACCTACAAGCTGGTGCGCCAGACCCGCAACCAGTGCGACCCGGCCATGGGCACGGCGCCCGACCCCGCTGCCTACAGCTATAGCGCCACCGGCTATGACGTGACCGACGAGCTTTACCAGATCGACACCGCCGCTCCCAACCCCAGGCTGGACAAGGACGGCACCCAGCTCGCGGCGGTTACGGCCCCGCCGCTGGACACCGCCTCGCTCAGCGCGGCGCAACAGCGGGCCTATGCCGATCTCAAGGCCGAGATGGCGCAGCACGATGCGGTGGCCAGCTACAACCAGGACTACGACACCGTGAACTGCCCGGGCGACGGCAACCACGACCTGGTGGTGGACCAGCGAGACCTGGACAACTGGCTGGAGCTCAGCCAGCTGAACGGCGGCCAGTCGAGCTGGTACGACTTCAACCACGACGGCAAGACCGACGCGGCCGACCAGGCGATCATCCAAGGCCACATGGGCAGCACCTGCGCCGCCAGCTAAGCCGCGCCAACGACCCGCCGGCCATGCGACAGAACATGAACCTCTACAGCCAGACACCATATGCGCTCCATCACTAAAAAACGCCTGGCCGCGGCCGCCTGCATCGCCCTGGGGGCGGCGGGCGGCCTTACCGCCTGGGCCCTGACCGCCCCCGCCCAGCGGACGGCTGCCGCGGCCCGGCCCATCCTGGGCAACGGCATCGACACGCCCGGGGACATGGCCTGGGTGCCCGGCGGCACCTTCCTGATGGGCAGCGACAGCAAGCTGGCCAGCGCCAACGAACGCCCGGCCCACCAGGTGCGGGTGCGCGGTTTCTGGATGGACGTTACCGACGTCACCAACGACCAGTTCGCCGAATTCGTGCGGCAGACCGGCTATGTGACCACGGCGCAGCGCAAGCCCGATTGGGATACCGTGCGCGTGCAGCTGCCGCCGGGCACGCCGAAGCCGCCCGACAGCGTGCTGGTGCCGGGCGGCATGGTGTTCACGGGCACGGCCGCGCCGGTGCGGCTGGACGAATACTGGCGCTGGTGGCGCTTTGCGCCCGGCGCGGACTGGCGCCACCCGCAGGGCCCGGGCAGCAGCATCGAAGGCAAGGGCGATCACCCCGTGGTGCAGGTCAGCTACGAAGACGCCCAGGCCTACGCCAAGTGGGCCGGCAAGCGCCTGCCCACCGAAGCCGAATGGGAATTCGCCGCGCGCGGCGGCCTGGAGCAGGCCGACTACGCGTGGGGCAACGAGCTGGCGCCCGGCGGCAAGAAGCGCGCCAACTACTGGGACGCCAGCCAGGGCGTGTTTCCCGTGCTGCCGCCCGGCGCCAAGGTCGGCGCGCCGGGCACCCAGCCCGTCAAGACCTACCCCGAAAACGCCTACGGCCTGTACGACATGACCGGCAACGCCTGGCAATGGGTGGCCGACTGGTACCGCGCCGACTATTTCGCGCGGCAGGCCGGCAAGGCGGCCCAGGGCGCGGCCATCAACAACCCGGCCGGCCCGGCCGACAGCTACGACCCCTCTGACCCGGGCGTGCCGGCCAACGCGCCGCGCCGGGTCATCCGCGGCGGCTCGTTCCTGTGCAACGAGGACTTCTGCACCTCGTACCGGCCCAGCGCGCGGCGCGGCGCCGACCCCTACAGCCCGATGTCGCACCTGGGCTTCCGCCTGGTCAAGGATGCTCCGCCGGCCGTCGCCAGCGCGGGAGGCTGAATCATGGAGATGGCCTTGAAGAAAACGCTTCCCACCCTGCTGGCGGCCGCGCTGGCCGCGGTTCTGCTGAGTTCGTGCGACAGCGGCGGCGGATCGTACGATGAAAGCGGCCAGCCGCCGGACGAGGCGCAGGCGTCGAACATTCTGTTCGTCATCATGGACGATGTGGGCATCGACCAGATGGCGTCTTTCGGCTACGGCGGCGCCACTCCGCCCAGCATGCCGAACATAGATGCCATTGCCCGCGCGGGCGTGCGTTTCCACAATGCCTGGTCCATGCCCGAGTGTTCGCCCGGGCGCGCCTCGTTCTTTGTGGGGCGCTATCCGTTCCGCACCAACATCAACCAGGCCATCGGCCCCAACGACCTGGCCAATTCGCAGATCTCCCCGTACGACATGACCGTGCCCAAGGTGCTGAAGCAGGCCGGCTACGAAAGCGCGATGTTCGGCAAGTTCCACCTGGCCGGGCCCGAGAACAACAAAGCAGAAAACGCCACCCCCAGCCAGCTGGGCTGGGACTACTTCTACGGCTGGATCGGCGGGCTGCCGGGCTCCATCGACACCACCGCCGGCGGTGTCGCCGCCACGGGCACCTATTCGTGCGGTTTCGTGCCCGGAACGGCGGCCGGCGGCACCGACACGGGCGCGTGCTACCAGGCCGACAACAGCTGCAGCGTCATCACGCGCACGTCTCCGGTCCAGGACGCCGCCGGCCTGCAATGCCTGTCGTCGGGCGGCATCTTCGTGCCGGACGAAACCTGCGGCACGCCGCCGTCCACGCTGGAGTTCAATCGCGAAAACGGCTATTACGTGTCGCCGCTGGTCATCATCAACGGGCCCAGCCTGGAACAGGTGCCGCTGACCGACCCACGGTCGCGGCAATACCGCACCAAGACCGAAGCCGACGCGGCGATCGAATGGATCAAGTCGCGTCCCGGCAACAAGCCCTGGATGGCGACGGTAAGCTTCAGCGCCGCCCATACGCCGTGGCAGCAGCCACCCGGCGACCTGCTCGATTCGATCAGCGGGCCCGCCTCGGACGCGTGGAATTGCCAGGCGACCGGAACGGGGCGGCAGATCCAGAACAAGATGACGGAAGCGATGGATACCGAGTTCGGCCGGCTGATGGTGGAAACCGGGCTGGCCAGCCGCGCGGCGGATGGCAGCCTGGTCTACGACCCCAAGGCGTCGAACACGGTGGTGGTCATCATGGGCGACAACGGTTCGCTGGGCTCGGCCGTGAAGCTGCCGTTCTCGGGTTCGCAGGCAAAGGGCACGGCCTACCAGACGGGCGTCTGGGACCCGCTGATCATCGCCGGGCCGCAGGTGGTCGACCCCGACCGCGAAGTCAACCACATGGTCAATGCCGTGGACCTGTTCCAGTTCTTCGGCGAAATCGCCGGCCTGAATGTGCATGAAGAAGTGCCGCGCACCGTCGATTCGGTAGCGGTGCTGCCGTACCTGACCAACCCGGGGCAGGCCAGCCTGCGCACCATCAACTTCACCATGGGCGGGGTGAACCTGCAGGCCAACGGCGCCAGGAACGCGCCCTGCGTCATCAATACCAGCTGCACGCAGATCCCGGTCAGCAAGGCCGTGTGCGAAGACAACCAGGGCATTTTCTGGGGGCCCGGCTATGACGACCCCTCGGTGGTCGACAATGGCGGCGCGGGGTACAAGATGTGCGCCGACGTGAACCACGCGCTTTACGACGCGGGCCGCCCCCTGGTGGACATCCTGCCCGAGACGTCCATCGCCGTTCGCAACGACCGCTACAAGCTGGTGCGCAATTCCACCCAGAATTTCAACACCGCCACAGGCGATACCGAAACCGACGTGGTCGACGAGCTGTACGAAATCGACCAGGCCGTGCCCGCGCCGCAGCTCGACACGCAAGACCGCAATTTGCTGGCCACCGCGCCCACCCCGGAAAACCTGGCCATCTACAACGACCTGAAAGACACGATGGAAAATATCCTGGCGTCCGAGCCCGCCTGCCCGGGCGACGGCAACAAAGACGGGGTCGTGAATGCGCAAGACCTGGAAAACTGGCGCGAGTTCGCCAATGGATGGGGGTTGTCCAGCGTCTATGACTTCTTCGTGGGCGGCGTGCTGGACGGGCGCACCGACAATACCGATGAAACCATCATCCAGAACAGCCTGAACACCAACTGCCCGGCTTCTTACGGCGTCTACTAGGCGGCCCGGCGCCGGGGCGACCCGGCGCCGGTCAATGGATCATCTGGTTGATCTCGATAATAGGCATCATGATGGCCAGCACAATCGCCAGCACCATGCCGCCCATGGCCAATATCATCAGGGGTTCGAGCAGGGCGGTCAGGGTCATGGCGCGGCGCTCCAGTTCGCTGGACAGCGTGCGCGCGGCCCGTTCCAGCATGGCCGGCAGCGCGCCGGTGCGCTCGCCGCTGCCGGTCAGGTAGATCAGCAGCGGGGGAAAGGTCTTTTGCGCCTGCAAGGCGCTGGCCAGCGAGCGGCCCTCGCGCACCTGCCGCGCGGCTTCGTCGGCGGCAAGGCGCAGCCTGTCGTTGCCCAGCGTGCGGCAGGCCGCGTCCAGCGCCGCCAGCAGCGGCACGCCGCCGCTGGTCAGGATCGACAGCGTGGCGGCGTAGCGCGCGGTATTCACCCCCAGCACATAGCGGCCCAGCACGGGCAGGCGCAATACCCGGGCGTGCCAGGCCAGCCTGGCCGGCGGGTGGCGCAGGCGCCAGCGCCAGAGCGCGAACAGGGCGGCCAGCGCCAGCGCCGCCACGGCCCCCCAGTCGCGCACCAGCCCGCTGGCCGACAGCATCAGCCGGGTCAGCAGCGGCAGCGCCTGGTGCGCCTGGTTGAAGGCGCCCACCACCTGCGGCACCACGTAGCTAAGCAGGAAAATCACGATCACGATCGACACCAGCGTCACGATGACGGGGTAGATGAACGCGGTCAGGATCTTGTTGCGCAGCGAGCTGCGCGACTCGATATAGTCGGCCAGCTTTTCCATGACCTGCGGCAGGTCGCCAGACTCTTCCCCGGCGTCGATCAGGGCGCGGTAAATGGGCGGGAAGTCGCGCGGATGCGCCGCCAGCGCCTGGCCCAGCCGGTGCCCCGCTCGCACGTCGGCCCGCACCGAGGCCAGTGTGTCGACCAGGTGCCGGCGCTCGGCCTGTTCCAGCGTGGCGCTCAGCGCCGTGTCCAGGGGCAGGCGGGCCGCCAGCAGGCTGGCCAGCTGGCGCGTCAGCCAGCATAGATCCGCGTCGCTGATGCGCGGGCCTTTCAGCAGCCGGCCCGCGCCCGCGGCGCCATGGGCCGGCCTGACCGTCAGGGGCAGCAGTCCGCGCGCACGCAGCGCCTGGCGCGCATTGCGGCCGCTGTCGGCGTCGATCAGCCCGCGCTCTACGTGCCCGCGCGCATCGGCAGCTTCGTAACGGTAGGCCGGCATGTCGTTTCCTTATTGAAAGCCGTCAGGACTCGCGCGTGACCCGGGCGATTTCCTCGTCGGTGGTGATGCCCTGCGCGACCCAGCGCATGCCGTCCTGCCGCAGGCTGCGCATGCCGGTGCGCTCGGCGGCCTGCCGCAGGGCCTGCTCGTCGGCGCCGTTGTGGATCAGGCCGCGCGCGGCGTCGTCCACCGCGAACAGTTCGTGCACGCCCGTGCGGCCGCTGTATCCCGTATGGCTGCAGGCCCCGCACCCGCCGGGGTTCCAGGCGGCCGCGCCGGCCTGGTCCAGCTTGCAGTGCGGGCAGAGCTTGCGCACCAGCCGCTGGGCCAGCACGCCCTGCAGGGTCGAGGCCAGCAGAAAGGGCTCGACGCCCATGTCGATTAGCCGGGTCACCGCCGACACCGCGTCATTGGTGTGCAGCGTGGCCAGCACCAGGTGGCCGGTCAGCGAGGCCTGCACCGCGATCTGCGCGGTTTCCAGGTCGCGGATCTCGCCGATCATGATCACATCCGGATCCTGGCGCAGGATGGCGCGCAGCGCCATCGCGAAGCTCAGGTTGATGCGGGAATTGACCTGGGTCTGGCCGATGCCGGGCAGGTCGTATTCGATGGGGTCTTCCACCGTCAGGATGTTGGTGGTGGCGGTGTCCAGGCGGCCCAGCGCGGCATACAGGGTGGTGCTCTTGCCGCTGCCGGTGGGGCCGGTTACCAGCACGATGCCATTGGGCCGGTGGATCAGCTTGTCGAGCTCGGCCAGCACGTCGGGCGCCATGCCCAGGCGCCCCAGTTCCAGGCGCCCGGCTTCCTTGTCCAGCAGGCGCAGCACGGCGCGTTCGCCGTGCCCGGTGGGCAGGGTGGACACCCGCACGTCGATGGGGCGGCCGCCCACGCGCAGGGCGATGCGCCCGTCCTGAGGCAGTCGCTTCTCGGCGATATCCAGGCTGGCCATGATCTTGATGCGCGACACCAGCGCGTTGTGCAGCGCCCGCCGCGGGCTGACGATGTCGCGCAGGATGCCGTCCACCCGGTAGCGCACCATCGAGTGCATTTCGAACGCCTCCAGGTGAATGTCGCTGGCGCCGTCCCGGGTGGCCTGGGTGAACAGCGCATTGATCATGCGGATCACCGGCGCATCGTCCTGGGCCTCCAGCAGGTCTTCCACCGGGCGTATGTCCTGCATCAGGCGGTCCAGGTCTATTTCGCTGGCGGCTTCGTCCACCACCGTCGCGGCATCGTCGGTCTGCGCATAGGCGGCCGCCAGCAGCGTGTCGAGTTCGGCGTCGGGCACCACGCGGTGAGCCAGTTCGCCGTGGCAGCGGCGAATCTCGACCAGCGCCCAGGCCGGCGTGCGTTCAGAGGTCGTCAGCACGGCGCCGCCGCCGGCGCCGGCCTGGATCAGCGCCCGGTGCTCGCGCGCCCAGGCATAGGGAAGCCGTGTTTTCACAGGTGTCCGCCTGGCGTGGACGGGGCGGGCGCGGCAGGCCGGGCGGTCGCGCCCGGCTGGGCCGCCGCGCCCGGCTGGGCCGCCGCGGGCGCCGGCGCGGCCTGGGCGGCGCCCGGCACGCGCAGGTCCAGCAAGCCGGTATTCGCGTCGCGGTCGATACCGGGCAGCGCGACGCTGCTGGCGTCGGGCGAGAACCACGTCGAGCGCGGCGGCAGGTTGGTCTGCACCGCGCGGATGTAGTTGTACCGGTCCAGCGTCATGCTGGCGCTGTCCTGCGGCGTGCGCAGAATGTGCGGCCGCAGGAAAATCATCAGGTTGGTCTTCGAATGGCTGCGGCTGTCGTAGCGGAAGAAGTTGCCGATGAACGGAATGCTGCTCAGCACCGGAACGGCCTTGGTGGTGTCGTTCACCACATCTTCGATCAACCCGCCCAGCACAATGATCTGGCTGTCGTCGACCAGCACATTGGTTTCCAGGGCGCGCTTGCGCGTCACCAGCCCGTTGGCCGCGACGGACACGCTGGCGTCGATGCTGCTTACCTCCTGGTACAGGGCCAGTTTCACCGTGCCGCCCTCGGATATCTGCGGCCGGATGCGCAGGGTCAGGCCCACGTCTTCGCGCGAAATGGTCTGGAAGGGGTTGCTGGCGCCATCGCCGGATGTCGTGTACTGGCCGGTAACGAACGGCACCGTCCTGCCCACCATGATGCTGGCTTCTTCGTTGTCCAGCGTCAGCAGGTTGGGCGTCGACAGGATGTTGGCGCCCCCGGTCGATTCCAGGGCGCGCGCCAGCACGCTCAGGTTGACGATTTCCTTGCCCAGCACATTCACCGTGCCTTTCACCACCCCCAGGCTCAGGCCCTGGCCCAGCGCATCGATGGTGGTGACTCCGCTGGCGTTGAAACCGCTGCCGCCGAAATTCGCGCCGCCGATGAACGACGAATTGCCGGAATCGATGCCGCTGCCGCCCGTCATCCACTGGATGCCGAATTCGGCGGCCTTGTCGCTGCTGACTTCGACAATCAGGCTTTCCACCAGCACCTGCGCGCGCCGCTGGTCGAGCTGGTCGATGATCTCGCGCAGGCTGCGGTACAGGGGCGGCGGGGCCGAGATGATCAGCGTATTGGTCGCGGGGTCGGCCTGCACCGTGGCGCCGCCCGCGGTGAACGCCACGCTGCGGGCGTCGGTGCCGCCGGCGCCGGCCATGGTGTCGGCCGGGTCGGCCAGCGTGGCGCCGGCCGTTGTCGTGCCGCTGCCGCCGCGGAACGCGGCGTTGGCCAGCGCAGAACCCGCGCCCATGCCGGACGTGCCGCCCAGGGTGGAATCGGCGCCCAGGCCGGATTCCGACAGGCCGCCGCCTGCCTGATCGCCTTGCCCGGTGGGCTGGCCGCTGAGCGCGCCCCGCAAGACTTCGGCCAGCCGGGTGGCCTGGGCGTTGCGCAGGTACACGACGTGCAGGTTGCCGGCGCGCGTTTCCGGGTTGTCGATACGGTGGATCAGCGCGCGTGCCTGCTGCAGCTTTTCGGGGCTGCTGGCGCGCAGCAGCACAGAGTTGCTGCGCGGGTCCGCCACCACGGTGACCCGCTGCGCGGCATTGCCCGCCGCGCCCTGGTTCAGCACCTGCGAGGCTAGCGCCGCCACGTCGACGGCCACGCCGTGGTCCACGGTGACCAGGTCGGTGCTGAATGAATCGGGGGTATCGATGCTGGCAATGACTTCGGCAATGCGCTTGATATTGTCCGCGTAATCGGTAATGACCAGCGTATTGTTGCCCGCGTAGACATTGATGGCGTTGTTGGGTGCGATCATGGGCCGCAGCACGGGTACCAGATTGGCGGCGTTTTCGTAGCGCAGCTGGAACACCCGGGTGACCAGCTCGCCGCTGTGGGCGATGCCCGGCGCCGTGCCGTCGGTTACCGCCATGCCCTGCAGCTTTGCGTCGGCTTCGGGCACCACGCGGCTGACGCCCGCGGCATCCACGACGGCAAACCCCTGCATGCGCAGGGCGCCCAGCAGCATCGAGTAGGCGGTGGCGCGATCGACCGGCGTTTCCGAAACCAGCGTCAGCTTGCCCTTGACGCGCGGGTCCACCAGGAAATTCCGCCCCGTGAAGCGGGCCAGGGCGCGTATCACGCCCGGCAGGTCGGCATCCACGAAATTCAGTGTGATATCGCCGCCGGCGCTGTTGCCGGCCGCCGGCGCATCGGGCAAGGCGGCCGGCTGCCTGGCGGCGCGCTCCGGCGCGGCGGCGGCGGGCCGCGGCCGCGGCACCGGGGCGGCCCTGGGGGGCGGCGCCTCTTGCCGCCAGCCCTGGCCGGTCGAGGTGCTGACGATCAGCGGCGAAGGGTCTTGCACATCGGCGCCCGGCCCGATGGGCGCGGCGCAGCCGGCCAGCGCCAAAGATAATGTCAGTGTCGGCCAGGCTGGGTGAAAGCGGCGGCGGTGACACGGGGTAGCGCGGAAATCTTTCATGACAGTATCGATGGCCTGGTTCTTCAGGATGCGCTAGCGAAAGCTCAACAGCGCCTGATTGTTTTTCCGGGGGCCGAGCGCGGCCAGCAGGTCGTGCAGCCCGGCATGGATGTGTGCTTCGGCGCCGGGGTCGGCCTGTGCGCTGCCTTCGAAGCGCAAGCCGCGGCTGTCCAGGGTGCCGGCGCCATTCAGCAGCAGCGGGCCTTGCCGCGTGCTCAGCAGCAAGTCGGCCTGGCCGCGGCGGCCCTGTTTCAGGGCGAGCACGTAATCGCCCAGCGGCCGCACGGGTGTCAGTGACGAGGCGGCGTTGCGCCATTCGACGTCCAGCAGCCGGGCGCCCGCCGGCTGGCCGGCAGGCGCGATGAATATCGCCGGCCATCGGGCCGACAGTTCGCCGCCCGGGCCGATGGCGGCGATGCGGGCGTCCAGGGCGCCCAGCACGGCGGCGGGCAATTGCAGTGTCTGCCCCGACACCTTGATGCCCTGCCAGCCGGGCGCCATGCTGACGGGGCCGCCCAGCCAGGGGTGCGAGACCACCAGCCCGGGCATCGGGGTGAACGACAGCCGCCATTGCACGGGGTCGGGCAGGGTGCGGCGGCGCGCCGCGGTGCCCACAGCCAGGGTCGCGCTGCCGGCCCACAGGGTTCCGCGGGCGTCCACCACGGTCAGCGGCCAACTGGCCGGCAGCACGGCCATGATCCAGCGCGCGGGCAGAACCGGCACGGCCGCGCAGCAGGCCAGCAGGGCCAGCCCGGCGATGCGCAGCGCCATGCGCCGGCTCATTGCTTGCGCTCCACCGGCAGCGACACGCGCACATGCCCGGTCACGCTGCCGGGCCGGTCGCGGCCGTCGATATTGGCGCGCGCGAGTTCCACAAACCGGGTCTGCACATGCAGCAGATAGGGCAGTTCGGCCAGCCACTTCATCACGCGCGCGACGTCGGCATTGAGCAGCGCAATATCCCACTGCCGCGGCGAGCCGTCGCCCGCCGCATGGGTTTCACTGACCACCGCCGATGTTTCCAGGCCGGCGCGCTGCAGGCTGGCGCGCAAGGCGCCGGCCAGGCTTGCCGCATCGATGCGGCCCGACTCCGCCTGTTCCAGGCCGCGCGCCTCGGCAATCAGGGCGTCCACGCGGGCGGCGTCGGCATGCAGGCGCGGCAGCTGTTCCCGCGACTGCGCGATGGTATGCAGCGCGGGCCGTATCGCCAGCGTCCATGCCAGCGTTGCGGCCAGGGCAGCCAGGGCCACGCTCAACAGCATGCGTTCGCGCGGCGTGCGCGCGCGCCACCACGCATGCGCCTGCTGCCCGAAACCGGCCAGGCGCCGGCGCACGGGTGCGATGGCCGCGGGACGCGTGTTCATGGGCGCCTCGCATCGGGTTCGGCAATGCCGGCCTGCCGGACGTGCCAGGTATGGGCGGCATCAGAGTCCTTTTGCAGCAGCAGCGACCGCACCGCGGCGGCCTGGTGCAGCGCCGCTTCATTGGCCGGCGGCTGATAGCCTGGCGCCAGCACCAGGGTCAGCACGCCTTCTTCGTAGCGCAGCGAGGCAACATGCCCCGCGGCAAAGCCCAGCACTTGCGCCGCGCCCAGCACCAGCGGCATGAAGCCGTCCGCGCTGGCGGCGCCGCCGGCCACGCGCAGCTGGTTGCGCAGGTTCTGCACCTGGCGGACCGGATCGATGATGATGCCCATGGAAGGAAACGCCTGGCGCACGGCCTGCTCGGTGGCGGCCTGCACGGACCGGGCTTCGCCGCGCAACTGCGCGGCATAGATGTTCAAGCCCAGCAGCCACAGCAGCGCGGCGGCGCCCGCCCACAGCGCGGCGCCGCGCCAGCGGTGCGCGGACGGCACCGGGCGCCATTCGGGCCGCGCCAGCGACCAGCGCGGCAGCGCGGCCCGCCAGCGCGCGTCCACCGGCAGCGCCAGCGCCTGTCCGGGGTGGGGGTCGCCTTCGGGCAGCGCCAGGGCGTGGGGCACGATCGCGGCCAGCTCGAGCCCGGCATCGGCCAGGCCGCGCCAGGCGTCCAGCAACGCCTGGCGGCTGGCCCAGGCAATGCAGACACTGCCGTCGGCGGCGCGCGGCCCGTGGGCAATGCAAAGCTCGGCGGTGTCGCTCAGCGCCAGCGATTCGACGCTGCCGCTCACCGCGGATTCCAGCAGCCTGGCCGGCACGGGCGGCAGCTGCGCCGTCACGACCACGGCGTCGTGGGGGTGCAGAATGGCTTCCACGCGGCCGGCCGGAACGGACCGGGCAAGCGCTGCAAGCGGCAGTTCGCCGCCGCGCAGCACATTGCCGCCGCGATCGAACAGCGCGTAAGCCATCATCGACTGCGGCGTGATGGCAGCCAAAGGAGGCAAGGCCAGGCGTAGCGTGTGTTTGATGTCAGCCTCCCAGCCACTGTATGGCGGGCGGCTCGTCGCCCTGGCGATACAGCAGCGCCTGCATCGTGATGGGGGTGTCGTGGATGCTGACCTGGCCGGTCACCTTGAACCATTCGCTGCGCACGCTGATCGGAACGCCGTGGGCGGCGCCGGGCTTGCCCAGCCGCTGGTAAAAATCGGCGCCGTCGTTGAACCACTGCCCGCGGTCGCGCTGGCCGGCAAGATCGCGGGCGCGCGCCAGGTCCAGGCCGGGAATGCCGGCGCTCAGCACCTCGGCGCTGGCGGTGTTGACGTTGATGGGGGTTTCTTGCGGCAGCACCGTCAAGTAGCCCGACAGCGTGGCCGCGATGTCGGGCGATATGCCTTCCAGCCCGGCCAGTTCGCCTGGCGCGCGCAGGCCCGGCAAGGCCTGCTGGCGGCCCGGCCCACCCTGCGAATCGGCCACCCGGCTGGCGACCGTCTGGGCCAGTGATTCCTGCAGGCCCAGCGCCGCCAGCAGCCTGCGCAGCACTGCCAGTTCCCGGGGCCGCACCACGCCCTGCTGCGCCAGGCGCCAGATGTTGTACTTGCCCTGCTCGTCTTCGATCTGCCCCGAGAAATAGGCCTTGCGCATGCCGTCGGGGGTGTTGATTTCCAGCCCCACGATGGGCTGGGCCCATACCGCGCTGTTGCGGGTGACCGTATTGCGGCGCGCGTCGTTCAGCAGGATGATGCGCGACCAGTCCAGGCCGCCGCGCAGTATCCATTGCGCATCCGTGCGGTCGCGTTCAACGGTAAGCGTATCCACCAGCAGCGCCTGCCGTTCCAGAATGGCCGCGGCGGCGATGGCCGCCGCCGCAACCACCACCAGCGCGGCAATCACGGCCATGCCTTGCTGCGAGCCGGGGTGGCGCTTCAGGCGGCCGTGCGCGCTCATGGCAGCTGCACCACTTTGCGGTAGATCTCGTTGCGGCCGTTGTGCCGGCGCCCGATGGTGATCTCCAGCCCGGTCGCCGATTTCTGGATATTGGCCGCATCGGCCGGCGTCCAGCCCTGGCCCGGTACCCAGGCCCGCACGGCAAAGACATCGATGTGCTCCAGCATGACCTCGCCGGCCCGGGCCTCGGGCAATGGCAGTGTCCGCGCGGCCGGCCCCGCCGCCCGCCGCAGGCTGCCGTTTTCCCTGCCCCAGGCCACTTGCTGCCAGGCGCCGCCCTGGGCCGAGCGCACCAGCGACAGCACCGGTTCGTGCCACTGGATGCCGGGCGGCAGCAGGGCGCCGGCGCGGGCCGACGGATTCCACGGCGTACTCGCGGGCAGGACGCCGTTGCCCGCATGCCGGCCGATATCGCTTTCTATCTGGCCCAGCACCCGCACCAGCGCCAGCGTGTCGTCGCCGCTGGCCTGCAGGCGCTCGCCGGACCGCTCCACCATATCCAGGGCGCGCCACGAAATCAGGCTCAGCAGCGCCATCAGCGCCAGGGCCACCAGCACTTCGATCAGGGTGAAGCCCCGCTGGGCCGCGCGGGCGCGCCTCATGGCAGCAGCGACAGCAGGCCGTTGACCTCTGCCAGCACCGGCCCGCCGGGCAGGCGCGCCCGTACCGTGGCCAGCCTGAAGCTGCCATTGACCGTGCGCTGGAACTGCTGCTCGCATATCAAGGCAAGCGGCCCCTGCGGGCACGGCTCGGCGTTGCGCCCGGGGGCGGGAAAGGCGCGCATCAGGCGCAGTTCGACCAGGCGATTTTCGGCGGCCTGCAGGGCCAGGCTGCGCTGCTGCGCGGCCAGGACGTTGTCCGCGCCCACCCCCAGCGCCCGCATCGCCGCCGCCAGGGCAATGCTGACGATGGCCAGCGCGATCAGCACTTCCAGCAGCGTGAACCCCTGTTGGCGGCGCGGCGGTTTCATGGCCGCACCTGGTAGCGGCCCGCGCCCGAACGCACGATGCGCACCGTATGCGTGCCATCATGCAGTTCCACGGCCGCGGGGCCCGACGCCCATTCCGCGGTGAACAGGGTCGACACGGGGGGCTCGACACGCACCTCGATGGCGTTGCCGGATATCCAGGCGCGCGGGCGCAGCGGGCTGGCTTCGGCAAAGCGCTCGGCGCGCGCCGGCCCGGTTTGCCGCGCCAGGCCGGTGGGCAGGAAGAGATTGCGTGGTTCATGCACAAACGCATAGCCTTGGCCGTCGTATTGCCAGGCAATGGGGCTGCCGTCGCGGCGGGCTTCGGCCTGGGCCGCGGCGAACAGTTGCGCAAGGCGGCGGGCGTCCTGGCGCAGCGCGCGGGCATCGGCGTCCGGAAAGGCCTGGACGCTGATCGTTGCCGTGGCGATGCCGATAATGGCCAGCACCACCAGCATTTCCAGCAGGGAAAAGCCCTGTTGCCACGCGCGAGGCCTATAAAGACCAGGAGCCGATATCGGCATCGTTGTCATCGCCTCCCGCTTTGCCGTCGGCGCCCAGGGAAAAGACGTCGATTTCCCCATGCACCCCCGGGTTCAGGTATTGATAGGGAGTGCCCCAGGGGTCCGCGGGCAGGCGGTCCATGTACGCGCGCCGGTTGCCCGGCTGGCCGGGCTGCGGCGCGCCGGCCAGGATGTCCAGGCCCTGCTCGGCGGTGGGATAGCGCCCGTTGTCCAGCCGGTAGAGTTTCAGCGCCTGCATCAGGGCGGCTACGTCCTGGCGCGCCGCTACAATGCGCGCCTGGTCGGGGCGGTCCATCAGGTTGGGCACGATCAGCGTGGCCATGATGCCCATGATGACCACCACGACCATGATCTCTATCAGCGAGAAGCCCTGCTGGCGGCGGTTGCCAGGGCGCGGCGCGGAATTGCCCCTTTGATGCCCCACCTTGTCTCCCCCTTGGATGGGTTTTGTCTTTTGGCACAAGTTTTTAATCTTGTGACCATTGTGTTAAAAATTAGTACAAGTATATATAAAACAAGTCATTTTGAGTCATTTCTACATCAAATTGCTGCCGCTCCAGGCGGGCTATGGGGAAAGAAATTGAAGGCTGTTGGCAGCGTCGGAGATCTGGCCCGGTGGTAGGGCGAACCGGGTTCTTCATGGCCGATGGGCCGGTGTGGGTCCGGCGCCTGTCGGTGCTGGCCTTCGCCGTGGGCGTGGGCGTATGGGGCGCGCTGATTTTCGCGCCCGCGCCCCGCGCGCTGCCCCCGATGCTGGAAGCCACGCCCGACGCGGGCCCCGATACGGCGCCCGCCGCCCGCTGGTTCGGGGGCGCGGCGCTGCGCGTGCATGTCAGCGTGAACGGGCTGATCGCAACCGGCGATGGTTCGGGGGGCGCCGCGCTGCTTTCCGTCGACGGCGGCCCGGCGCAGGCTTATCGGGTGGGGCAGGCCCTGGCGCCCGGCGTCGCGCTGGTCGGAGTGTCGGCAAAAGGCGTGTCCATCGACCAGGACGGCATCATCGAACACATCGCGCCGCCGGCCGGCCCGCTGAGCGCCGACCAGGGCTTCATCCCCGTCGTCGAGGCGCGGCCCTAGAACTTGTACTGCAGGCCGGCGACGAACAGGTTGTATTGCTGGCGCCCCATGTCGACATGCCAGCTGGTGGTGGGCAGGTGCACCCCCGGGTAATCGGTCGAGCCGAAGACGTAGCTGGTGGCGTCGATGGACAGGTAGCGATATTCGGTGAACAGCGAAAGGTTCTTGCTTATCCTGCCCTTCAGGCCCACCTTTACCTGCATCGCGAAAGCCGTGTCCGACGCATTCGAATCAGAGTTGAAATGGTTGATGCCGGGCTCGGACGGATTGGCGGAATCGGCGCCTCGTATCGACACAATCGCCACGCCCGCGCCGATGCCGGCATAGGGCACGATTGTGCTGGAGTAGGGGGTCTGCAGCGTGAACACCGCATTCGCCAGGAACACGCCGGCGGTAGTGGGCACGGTAACGTACTGGGTGCCCAGAAAAGCCGGCCTGACCGGCATCTCGCCCACCGGCGAATGCTTGCCTATATAGATTCCCTCGAGTTCCACCGCCGGCTGCAGCCCCCAGTCTGCCGCAAGATTCCAGCGGTTCCATTCGTAGCCCACCTGGATGCCGCCCAAGGCCACATCGGTGCTGCTTCCTGTATCGCCATCGGCGTTGATGGGCAGCACGGGCACTTTGCGCGGGGGATTCAGGAAAACCGCGCCGCGCTGCTGCAGGCTGGTCGAATTGACGGCCCCCAGGCCGCCGAAGGCGCCCACATACAAGCCTGGTTCGCCGCCTGGCGGCTCGGCGGCCAGGCAGGCGGCGGTTCCGCACAAACCGAACAGCAGCGGGGCGATGCACTTGAACTGCTCCAGGCCTATTTTCATGATCTGCTTGTCTGGAAATGGCGGCAGCAGTCATGTTAATTATTTTGTCTGAATGATTCTAGTTATATCTTTGCCTATGTAACTGGCGGCGCATTGCCGGCCGCGGCATCCTGCACCACGCCGGCCGCGGCAAAGCCGTCGATCTGCGCCGGGCTGTAGCCGTACTCGCCCAGCAGTTCGCGCGTATGCTCGCCCAGCATCGGCGCCGGGCGCCGGACTTGCGCGGGCGTCCCGGAAAAATGAATGGGGCAGCCCAGCGCCCGCGTGGGGCCGGCCTGCGGATGCCGCAGCTCTACCACCATGTTGCGCGCCAGCACCTGCGGATGCGTCAGCGCCTGGCCAATATCATGCACGGGCCCCGCCGGCACGCCGGCCGCGTCGAACGCCGCCAGCCAGTGGTCGCGCCCATGCTGGCGCAACACGCTGCTCATGGCGGCCGTCAGGCTGTCCAGGTTCTGCATGCGCGCCTTGTTATTGTTAAAGCGCGGGTCCGCGCACCATTCCGGGTGGCCCAGCACCTGCGCGATGCGTTCCCAGTTGGCCTGGTTCGCGCCGCCGATATTGATCCAGCCGTCCTGCGTTTCGAACGCCTGGTAAGGGGCCGTCAGCAAGTGCGCCGATCCGGTCGGCCCGGGCGACACGCCGGTGGCGAAGTAGGATGCGGCGTGCCAGTACGTCTGCTGCAGCGCCGCCTCCATCAGCGAGGTTTCCACCACCTGGCCGCGCCCCGTCTTCTGCTTGTGCGCATACGCCGCCAGGATGCCTACCGTGGCAAGAATGCCGGCGTTGATATCGGCAATAGAATTGCCGGTCTTGACGGGCGCTCCTTCGGGCTCGCCGGTAATCGACATCAGCCCCGAGAAGCCCTGCGCGATCAGGTCGAAGCCGGCCTTGTCGCCGTACGGGCCGTCGCGCCCGTAGCCCGATACCGCGCAGTAGATCAGGCCGGGATTGACGCCGGACAGCACGTCGTAGCCCAGGCCCAGTTTTTCCAGCGTGCCGCGCCGGTAGTTTTCGGTCAGCACGTCCGCATCGCGCACCATGCGCAGCAGAATCTCGCGCCCCTGCCCGGTCTTCAGGTTCAGGGCGATGCCGCGCTTGTTGCGGTTCAAGATCATGAAGGGCGCCGACACGCCGTTGACCACCGGTTCGCTGTAGCCGCGCGAATCATCGCCGCCGGGCAGCTTCTCCACCTTCACCACGTCGGCGCCCATGTCCGCCAGCATCATGCCGCAGGTCGGCCCCGCCATGATCTGCGCCAGTTCGAGTACGCGCATGCCGGCCAGCGGGCCGGTGTGAGTCGATGCTGTTTTCATTCCATCTCCATGGCGACGAACGGCGGCGCCGCCGCCGGCTACCTGCCGGTGAAGTCCGGCGCGCGCTTGTCCAGGAAGGCTGCGTAGCCGATACGGAAATCTTCGGTGTCGAAGCAGTCGAAGCATTCGTCGTACTCGGCGGCGGAAATCGGCTGCTGCCGGGCCAGGCGCCGCACAAACTGCTTGTGCCAGCGGGCGACCAGCGGCGCGCCCTCGGCGATGCGCTGCGCGGCGGCCAGCGCTTCGGCCTGCACCTGGCCGTCGGGCACTACCCGCGTCACCAGCCTTTTTTCCCGCGCTTCGGCGGCGCCGAAAATGCGGCCCTCCAGCAGGATCTCAAGCGCCGCGTCGGGCCCCGCCAGGCGTATCAGCGGTTCCATTTCCGGGTACGCCATGACCAGGCCCAGGTTCTTGATGGGCGCGCCGAACCGGCTGGACTCGCCGCAGATCCGGATATCGCACAGGGCGGCGATTTCCAGCCCGCCGCCCACGCAGATGCCGTGGATCTGCGCCACCAGCGGGTGCCGGCATTCGGACAGCGCGCGGGCGGTCTCGTGCATCACGCGCCCATACTCGATGGCCTGGCGCTTGTTGGCCCGCTCGGTCTGGAATTCGGCGATATCGTTGCCGGGCGAGAAGGCTTTTTCTCCGGCGCCGCGCAGCACGATGCAGCGCAGCGAGTCGTCCGCGGACAACTCCCGCACGATGTCGCCCAGCGCCTGCCACATCGGCTTGGTCAGGGCATTGAGCTTGGCGGGCCGGTTCAGCACCACCGTCGCGATCGCGCCCGTTCGTTCCTGCAATACGAGTCCGGTCATTTCAGCTCCTCATTTGCCTTGCCCACGGCCGCGCCGTTCCTGCCGCCGCCCATGCATTTGCGCGCCAGCCGCCACAGCACCGGCACCAGCGGCCAGAACAGCATCAGCAGCGCCAGCGTCGTAATGGTGCCGACCAGGCCGTTGGACCAGAATACGTGCAGGCCCGTGCCGGGGCCGAGCATCGACTGCCGGAAGGCATCTTCCATGCGGTCGCCCAGCACCAGCGCCAGAATCATCGGCGCCAGCGGATACGACAGTTTCTTCAGCACATAGCCGATCACGCCGAACAGCAGCATGAACCACACATCGAGCATGGCGTTATTGACCGAATACGCGCCGATCGCGCACACCACGATGATGATGGGCGCCACGATGGCAAAGGGGATGCGCAGTATCGCGGCAAACAGCGGCACCGTGCTCAGCACGATGATCAGCCCCACGAAGTTGCCCAGGTACATGCTGGCGATCAGGCCCCAGACGAACTCTTTCTGCTCGACAAACAGCAGGGGGCCGGGCTGCAGGCCCCATATCATCAGGCCGCCCAGCAGCACCGCCGCCGTGGCCGAGCCGGGGATGCCCAGCGCCAGCATGGGCAGCAGGGCCGACGTGCCCGAGGCATGGGCGGCCGTCTCGGGCGCGATCACGCCTTCGATCTCGCCGGTGCCGAACTTGCGGCCGTTGCGCGAAAAGCGCTGCGCCAGCCCGTAGCCCATGAACGACGCCGCCGTGGCGCCGCCGGGCGTCACGCCCATCCAGCAGCCCACCACCGTGCTGCGGACCAGCGTCACCCAGTATCTGGGCATTTCCTTCCAGGTCTGCAGCACCACCTTCAGGTTGATGCGGCCGTTCTTGCCTTCGAATTTCAGGCCTTCTTCCATGCTGACCAGGATCTCGCCGATGCCGAACAACCCGATGACGACCACCAGGAAGTCGATGCCGCGCAACAGTTCCGACCAGCCGAACGTCATGCGCAGGCCGCCGCTGACGGTATCCATGCCGATCGCCGCCAGCCCGAAACCCAGCATCATCGAAATAATGGTCTTGAATGGCGTCTTCTTGTCGGTGCCCACGAAACTGCAGAACGTCAGCAGGAACACCGCGAAGAACTCCGGCGGGCCGAAGCGCAGGGCGAACTTGGACACCATGGGCGCCAGGAAGGTGATCAGCAGCACGCCCGACAGCGCGCCGAAGAACGAACCCGTGAACGAGGCCGTCAGGGCATTGCCGGCGCGGCCCTGCTGGGCCAGGGGATAGCCGTCGAAAGTGGTGGCCACCGACGAGGTCTCGCCCGGAATGTTGAACAGAATCGAGGTAATCGCCCCGGCGAACAAAGACCCCCAATAAATGCACGACAGCATGATGATGGCCGAGGTGGGCGGCATGGTGAAGGTCAGCGGCAGCAGTATCGCCACCCCGTTGGGCCCGCCCAGCCCGGGCAGCACGCCGATGATCACGCCCAGCACCAGGCCGATGAACATCATGCCCAGGTTGTACCAGCTGAGAACCGTGGCAAAGCCATGGAATAAAGCGTTCAGTTCATCCACTTGAAGTCTCCCGTTCCTGGTTTCAATAGCCGAACAGGGCTTCCAGCGGCCCCTTGGGTAGCGGCACCAGGAACTGGATTTCGAACATCCAGAACAGCAGCACGTTCACGCCGACGCTGACCAGCACCGTCTTCAGCCAGGAGATCCTGCCCAGCAGCCGCATGAAGGCGGCAATGAACAGCACCGACGCCACGTAGATTCCCAGCAGCTGGATCAGCAGCACATACAGGGCGGTGGGCAGCAGCACCAGCAGCACCAGCCGGAAGCGGTCCCAGGTGACGAAGACTTCCCGGTTGCGGTGCTTGCCGAACACCGCCTTCAGAAACACCGCGACGCTGGCGATGCAGATGATCAGCCCCACGTGAAACGGAAAATATCCCGACTCGGGCCCATCTGTTGCCCATGCGATGCCGATGCGGTGGTTGTCCACCATCATGACCACGCCCACCACGAAAAAAACCACGGCGGTAATCGCGTCGACGGCGCTGTGCGACAACCCGCCTGCCGGCGGGCCGCCCTGTGTCTGCTGATGATCCATCCTGGCTCCCCCCGGCTTATTTCTTCGCGGCCAGGCCGGCTTCTTCCATCAGGGTCTTGTGGTTCGCCTCGTCCTGCTCCAGGAACTTCACAAAATCCTTGCCGGTGCGGTAGTCGCCCTTGAGCGCCTGCTTGGCCAGGTAGTCCTTCCATTCCTGCGTTTCGCTGATCTTCTTGATCAGGTCGGCGTAAAACGCGGCCTGTTCGGCCGTGGTCTTGGGGGGCAGGAAAAACGCCCGCAGCATCTGATACTGCACGTCGTAGCCGGCTTCCTTGCAGGTCGGGATATCGGCCCAGGACTGCTCTTTGGTGATCTTGTTCTTGTAGGCCATGCGCTCATCCGAGAACACGCACAAGGCATTGACCTGGCCCGCGCGCCACTGCGCGATATTCTCGCTGGGGTTGTTCACGTTCGAATCGGTGTGCTTGCCCACCAGCTGCGTGGCGGCTTCGCCGCCGCTCTTGTAGGGCACATAGGTGAACTTCACCCCGGCCGCCTTTTCCAGCGCCACGGTAATGATCTGGTCTTCGCGCTTGGCGCCCGTGCCGCCCATCTTGAACTGGCCGGCCGGCGCCGCCTTGACCGCCTTCAGGTAGTCGGCGGCCGTCTTGTAGGGCGCCTCGGCATTGGTCCACAGCAGGAACTCGTCCTGCGCGATCATGGCCACCGGGTTCAGGTCGCGCCAGTTGAAAGGCAGGTTCACGGCGATGGGCAGGGTGTAGATGGCGGAAAAAGCCACCATCAGCTTGTGCGGATTTCCCGGCGAGCCCTTGGTGTCCATGATGCCTTCGGCGCCGCTGGCGCCGCCCTTGTTCAGCACCAGCGTCGACTGCTTCATCAGCTTGTGCTTCAGGATGATGCTTTGCAGCGTGCGCGCCATCTGGTCGGATGCCCCGCCCGCGCCGGCGGGCACGATGATCTCGACCGGGCGGGTGGGTTCCCATGCCTGGGCGGGCAGGGCGGTCATGCCGGCCAGCGCGGCCAGCGGCGCGATCAGATACGATTTCTTCGACAGTCTGTGAGTCAGGTGCTTCATGTGTGTCTCCTCCGGGTGGTGCCACGGGGACGTCCGGTATCGGTACGCCTTGCTTGAGCCTTCCTGTCCAGCGAGTCCTGTTCTTGTTCCCCCTGTTGCGGACTTTGCCTACTGCGGTGTTGCGTGATCCGTCGCCTGCGGTGCGCGCGGCGTACTGCTACCTGTCCTGGGCCGGCTGGGGCCGGCTGGTTTGTGCCAGGTAATCCAGGGCCGCCTGCACGCCGCCGCCATGGTGCGGTACGCCGGCCTTCTTCAAGCCCATTTCCACGCCCGACAAGGTGCCGCACAGCGTCAGGTCGTTGAAATCGCCCAGGTGGCCGATGCGGAAAACCTTGTCCGACAGCTTGCTGAGGCCTTGCCCCAGCGACATGTCGAAATTCGTCAGCACCGTCTTGCGGAAAGCATCCGCGCTATGTCCTTCGGGCATCATCACCGCCGTCAGGGCCGGGCTGTATTCCTCGGGCTTCAGGCACAGAATCTCCAGCCCCCATGCGCGAACGGCGCGGCGGGTGGCCTCGCCATGCCGCCGGTGCCGCGCGAACACGTTGTCCAGCCCTTCGGCCGACAGCATTTCCAGCGCTTCGTGCAGGCCGTACAGCAGGTTGGTGGCGGGCGTGTAGGGAAAGTATCCGCGCGGATTGATGGCCAGCATCTCTTTCCAGTCCCAATACGAACGCGGCAGCGCCGCGCCTTGCGACGCCTTCAAGGCCTTGGGGCCGACGGCGTTGAACGACAGCCCCGGCGGCAGCATCATCCCTTTCTGCGAGCCGGCCACGGTAACGTCGACCCCCCATTCGTCGTGCCGGTAGTCCAGCGAGCCCAGCGATGAAATCGTGTCCACCATCAACAGCGCCGGGTGGCCGGCCGCGTCGATGGCCTTGCGCACCGCCGCCACATCGCTGACCACGCCGGTGGCGGTTTCGTTGTGCACTACGCACACCGCCTTGATCTGGCGCCCGCCGTCCGCGGCCAGGCGCCTGCCGATCTGCTCGGGGTCGGCGCCATGGCGCCAATCGCCTTCCTGGAACTCCACCCGCAGCCCCAGCCGTTCCGCCATTTTTTTCCACAGTGTGGCGAAATGGCCGGTTTCCGCCATCAAGATTTGGTCGCCGGGCGACAGGGTGTTGACCAGCGCCGCTTCCCAGGCGCCCGTGCCCGAGGCCGGGTAGATGATCACATCGCCTTTGGTCTGGAATACCTTCTTCATGCCGGCCAGCACCGCTTTGCCCAGCTCTCCGAACTCGGGGCCGCGGTGGTCGATGGTGGGATGGTCGATGGCGCGCAGCACACGGTCGGGCACATTGGTGGGGCCCGGAATCTGCAGAAAATGACGGCCGGACGGATGCGAATGCAGCGGCAGCATGAGGGGCTCCTGATAATTTGGTATACAAAATACCAATCTTGATGAAGAATAAGCAGCAAAGGTGTCATCCCGCAAGCGGAATTTATGCGGCGCCACAGCAATTTCGGAGGACAGTAAACGTTAAACTAGGCGGGTTTCTTCGATCGGCCAGGCATGGCGCGCGCGGCATCGCCGAATCCATGCGCTATCGCTTTTTTGTATACAAATGAAAATTGATCCCGTAAGCCTATCCAACCCACCCGCCGCGCGGGCGACGGAGCCCATTTCCTCAGAGGCCGTCGACAGGCGCACGCTGCCCGCCACCATCGCCGACCGCCTGCGCGAAATGATCATCGAGGGCGAGCTGGCCGCGGGCACCCGCCTGAACGAACGCGCGCTGTGCGACCGGCTGCAGGTGTCGCGCACGCCCCTGCGTGAAGCCTTCCGGCTGCTGTCCGCCGACGGGCTGGTGCGCATGCAGCCCAACCGCGGCGCGCACGTGGTGGCCCTGTCCGAAAAAGACATCCGCGAAAGCTTCGAAGTCATGGGCGTGCTGGAAGCCCTGTCCGGCGAACTTGCCTGCCAGCACATCACCGACCAGGAAATCGCCGAGATCCAGGCGCTGACCTTCGAAATGCAGGCCTGCCATGCCAGGCGCAACCTGTCTTCCTACTACCACGTCAACCGCGCCATCCACGACCGCATCAATGCCGCGGGCCACAACGAGCTGCTGTCGCAGGTCTATACCAACATCAACCTGCGCCTGCAGAACCTGCGCTTCCGTTCCAACCTCAATTCCGAAAAATGGGACAAGGCCATGCGCGAACACCTGGAAATGGCCGACGCGCTGGCCTCGCGCGACGGCCCCCGGCTGGCGCAGATACTGCGCCAGCATCTGCGGCGCAAGGGCGAAGCCGTGCTGGAAAACCTGAAGCTGGCCGCCGCCGACGCCGGCGGGGCTTCCGGCACCGCCGATGCCCCCGATGCCCCCGATGCCGCAGGCGAACCCTGACAACCCTCAGCCGATCCGGCCAGGAGCCCCATGAACCCGCCCCTACCCCCACAGCAGCACGCCGAACTGAATCCGCTGCATCTCGAACTGGCGGCCCGCCTGCGCAGCGGCACACAAGGCGAGGTTCTGTTCGACCGGGGCGCACGGGGGCGCTATTCAACCGACGCATCCATCTATCAGATCGAGCCGGTCGGCGTGCTGGTGCCCAAGTCGGGCGACGACGTCGCGGCCGCGCTCAGCCTGTGCCGCGAACTGTCCGTACCCGTGCTGGCGCGCGGCGGCGGCACCTCGCAGTGCGGCCAGACCGTGGGCGCCGCGCTGGTCATCGACAACAGCAAATACCTGAACCGCGTCCTCGATTTCAACCTGGACGCCATGACAGTCACGGTAGAGCCCGGCATCGTGCTCGACCACCTCAATGCCTGGCTCAAGCCGCATGGCGTGTGGTTTCCCGTGGATGTCAGCACCGCGGCGCAGTGCACGCTGGGCGGGATGGCGGGCAACAACTCGTGCGGCTCGCGGTCCATCGCCTACGGCAACATGGTGCACAACGTGCTCGGCATCGACGTCCTGCTGCTCGACGGCACTGCCGCCACCTTCGCCGAAGCCGGCCGCATGGGCAATGCGCCGCCCCGCATACGCGCCATCATCAGCCAGCTCGACGAAATCGCCGCGCGCGAACGCGACGAAATCGAACGCATGGTGCCGGCCGTAATGCGCCGCGTGGGCGGCTACAACCTGGACATCTTCCATCCGCAGAGTCCGCGCCCCTACACGGCCGACGGCCGCGTCAATCTGGCGCACCTGCTGGTGGGCAGCGAAGGCACGCTGGCCTACACCCGCAGCATCACGCTCAAGCTGTCGCCCCTGCCGGCCGCCAAGGCGCTGGGCGTGGTCAACTTCCCCACCTTCTACCAGGCCATGGACACGGCCCGCCACATCGTGGAACTGGGCCCCTGCGCGGTCGAGCTGGTCGACCGCACCATGATCGACCTGGCCCGCAGCAACCCGGCCTTCTGCCCCATCATCGACAGCGCCCTCATCGGCGCGCCCGAAGCCATCCTGCTGGTCGAGTTCGCCGGCGAATCCCGGGCCGAACAGTTGGCCAGCCTGGCCCGGCTGGTCGAACTGATGGGCGACCTGGGGCTGCCCGGCTCCGTGGTCGAAATGCCCGACCCGGCGGCCCAGAAAGCCCTGTGGGAAGTCCGCAAATCCGGCCTGAACATCATGATGAGCATGCGCGGCGACGGCAAGCCGGTGTCTTTTATTGAAGACTGCGCCGTGCCGCTGGAGCACCTGGCCGAATACACCAGCCAGTTGACCGACGTGTTCGCCCGGCACGGCACCAAAGGCACCTGGTACGCCCATGCTTCGGTAGGCACGCTGCACGTCAGGCCCATACTCGATATGCGCCGCGACGGCGCCGAAAAAATGCGCGCTATCGCCGAAGAGGCCGGCGCGCTGGTGCGGCGCTACAAAGGCGCATTTTCCGGCGAGCACGGCGACGGACTGGTGCGCAGCGAATGGGTGGCCTGGCAGTTCGGGCCCAGGCTGAGCCGCGCCTTCGAAGAAATCAAAGACGCCTTCGACCCCGACCGGCTGATGAACCCCGGAAAAATCGTGCACAGCAGCAAGATGGACGACCGGTCCCTGTTCCGCTTCAAGCCCGGCTACCGCACCATCCCGCTTACGCCCGCGCTGGACTGGTCCGCCTGGAACGTGCACAACGACCCGGCCACTGAGTCCGTCAGCGCGCCCGGCACCGGCGGCGACCCCGCCCAGGGCCTGGCCAAGGCCGTGGAAATGTGCAACAACAACGGGCACTGCCGCAAATTCGACGCCGGCACCATGTGCCCCAGCTATCGCGTCACCCGCGACGAACAGCACCTGACGCGCGGCCGCGCCAACACCCTGCGCCTGGCCTTGTCCGGCCAGCTGGGGCCACACGCCCTGGCTTCCGACGACATGCGCGCCACCATGGACCTGTGCGTCAGCTGTAAAGGCTGCAAGCGCGACTGCCCCACCGGCATCGACATGGCGCGCATGAAAATCGAGTTCCTGAACCAGTGGCGGCAACTACGCGGGCTGGCGCTGAAAGACAAACTCATCGCCACGCTGCCGCGCTGGGCGCCCTGGGCGGGCCGCCTGCCGTTTCTGTTCAACCTGCGCGACACCCTGCCGGGCGCCGCCTGGCTGTCCGAGCGCCTGCTGGGCTTCTCATCGCGGCGCACCCTGCCGAAATGGCGCGGCGACGTCTTCACCCGCCAGGCCGCACCGGCCAGCGCCGACACCGCCAACGTCGTGCTGTTCGCCGACACCTTCAACAACTATTTCGAAGCCGACAACGCCCGCGCAGCCCTGCAGGTGCTGCAGGCGGCCGGCTACCACGTCCACGTCGCGCGCCCTGCCGCCAATGACACCCAGCCGGGGCGCCCCTTGTGCTGCGGCCGCACCTACCTGTCGGCCGGCCTGGTCGAGCAGGCCAAAGCCGAAGCCCGCCGCGTGGTCCAGGCGCTGCGGCCCTTCATCGTGCGCGGCGTGCCCATCGTCGGCCTCGAGCCTTCGTGCCTGCTGACCCTGCGCGACGAATTCCTGGTCATGGGCCTGGGCGAAGACGCCGAACAGCTGTCCCGTCACGCCTATCTTTTCGAAGAATTCCTGGCCAACGAACTGAAGGCCGGCCGGCTCGGCCTGAAACTGCATCCGCTGCCAGAAAAGCGCGCCCTGCTGCACGGCCACTGCCACCAGAAAGCCTTCGACGCCGTCAAGCCCGTGCAGCAGATCCTGGCGCTGATCCCCGGCCTGAAAGTCGACCTGATCGAATCCAGCTGCTGCGGCATGGCCGGCAGCTTCGGCTACGAAGCCGCACACTACGACACTTCGATGAAAATGGCCGAGCTGTCATTGCTGCCCGCCGTGCGCCAGGCCGGCGCCGACACTCTGCTGGTGGCCGACGGCACCAGCTGCCGGCATCAGATCGCTGATGGTCTGCGGGCCGAAGGCGGGCGGCGGGCCGAGCACGTGGCCCGTGTGCTGCAAAGGGCGTTAAGCCAAGGGTAGGGCGCGCGGGCTACGATTCGGGATATCCGCTCGCCAGATACATAGAAGACAGCCGAGCGCTTTCGGCAGACACTGATTGGGCAAGCATCTCGACACGCCTTCGAACGGCTTCCGTAGCGCGGCTGCCGACGGTTCCTTTTGATCTGGCAGTTGCAATCACCGGCTTTACCCGGAAATCTTCGATCTTTCTCACGCTGAGCCGGTGGGCGTGCCATTCTTGCAGGAAAGACGATGCAATCATCACGGCGTTTGCTTTTCCCGATGCAACCAGCTGCAGAATGCGTGCATGTGCATCCAGTTCGGCTTGAATGTTCAGAGTCACATGTGCACGGCTGGCCTTTTCGTTCAAAAGCCGGCGGATCTGATGCCGGCTGCCCGGCATCGTCAGCGGTATGGTGGCAAGCTCGTTCATCGTGACAGGCGGGCCGAGCGCTTTGCCATTGCCGATCGCCTGCACGAGATAGGCCGATTCAAAGCTGTCGTCCGACGCCGCCTGTTTGTCTCGCAGCTGGAAAAGCAAGGCCATATCCAGCTTGCCATCGGCCATCTGATCTTGAAGATCGCCGCTGAGCGCTTCGACTATCTTTAAATCGATACCCGGCAGAGTGTCTCGAATATCCCGAAGCAGCGGCACCGAGAGCAGTTGCGCGATACCGCTCGGCACGCCGAGCCGGATTGCAATTTTGCGTGTGCCCTCGGGTTGCGGAACCATGGCCTCGGCAAGGGAAACCTGGTCGAGTATGGCCGTGGCGTAGCCCATAAGACGCCGGCCGGCGGGTGTCAGTTCTGCACCATGCACGGTTCGTTCAAATAGCGCAACCCCCAATGATTCTTCAAGCCTGTGGATTTGCAGGCTGACCGCACTCTGCGCGACCCCGGCGCGGAGCGCCCCTTTCGAGAAGCTGCCATTCTGTGCGACCGCTACGAAGTAACGCAGTTGGTGAAGTTGCATGCATGCGAGGCAGTGATTCTTATCGCCTGCTCCGTTTGGAATGATGCCAGTGAATTTACCATCGCCGCGCATCCTATCCCCATCTTTTTCAGGGGTATCTCGATACGAGATATTCATCATTCTGGCTTGAGACTTCCCAGCAGTGTCTGTCGACAGCAATATGAAGGCGTTGGCCTCGCTCGGGCCGCCATCCATCACACCGGCATTCACCACATTGCTCATGCACGCCAGCCTACCCTATCTTTCTCTCTGCGATGTATCACAGCTCGTCAAGGCGCGCCTTGTCTCGCCGGTGGAGTTGGCGCAGATTCTGTTGAATCGGATCGAGGCGCTCGATGGACAGGTGCATAGTTTCATCTCCATTACGCGTGAACGGGCGCTTCAAGAGGCGCGCCAAGCCGAAGCCGAGATCTTTAAGGGACAATGGCGGGGGCCGTTACACGGTATACCGGTTGCGTACAAAGACAATATCGAAACCCGCAATGTGCGCACTACCGCACATTCACGGTCGATGATGGAGCATGTACCAAGCGCTGACGCCGAGGTGGTACAGCGTCTGGCGCAGGCCGGAGCGATCTGCATGGGAAAACTGTCGCTGCAGGAGCTGGCCTACGGTTCCCCCGGCGACGACGACGCGTTTCCATCGCCCCGTAATCCTTGGAGCCTGGCGCACAGTCCGGGAGGATCCAGCAGCGGATCCGGAGCAGCGGTCGCGGCGGGATTCGTTTATGGAGCAGTAGGAACCGATACTGGCGGTTCCATTCGTCATCCGGCCGCGGTTTGCGGCGTGGTCGGGTTGAAACCGTCTTTCGATCTTGTCAGCACGCAAGGAACCATTCCGCTAAGTCCTACACAAGACCATGTCGGCCCCTTGACGCGCGGGGTAATGGATAACGCCGTCATGCTTCAGGCGATGACCGGACTGTCGCCTGGTAAGCCGCGCAAATCAACGAGTGATCTTCGCATCGGTATTCCGTTCGATCTTATAGACACGATTGGACTCGAGGCCTCGGTGCAAGAAGCGTTCGACACCACGCTGGGTCGTTTGAAGTCGCTTGGCGCGTCCATTGTCCCGGTGCCTACGCCTATGGCCGCGGACTTCAATGCGCTGGGCACCCGCATCATTCTCTACGAGGCATGGGCGCGCTACGGCGCCGCGTTGCAAGCGAATCCTGAATTATTCGGGGCCGCGTTCCGCGCGCGGGTAAAGCGCGGTGCCGGGATTTCATCCCGCGACTATGAGTCTGCGGTCAAGGCCAGAGAAGGCATCGAACATCACTATGCCCGGCTATTCGCCAGCGGTGTCGACGCCATCGTTTCCCCGGGCCGTGAAGAACCGGCGATGACGATGGAACGATTGCGCTCAGAACCGCTGGGGGTGCGCGGCCAGTTCACGCGCATTTACAACCTTGCACGCATTCCGGCTCTCGTGATGCCCATGGGATTCTCGCCTGAAGGCTTGCCGCTAAGCGTACAGATCGCGGCAGCGTTTCATGATGAGGCAAGCATTTATGGCATTGCGGCAGCGCTCGAGCGGGACGCCGGATGGACGGGTTTTCATCCGGATCTGGAACGCCAGATGGCCGGCGTAGACGGAGGTTGCCGCAATGGCTGAAAGCGATGTGTTGCGCGTCGGGGTGGGTGCCGGATTCTCGGATGACCGTATCGATCCCGCCCTGGAGCTCGTCACCAAAGTGCCTCTGGATTATCTCGTATTCGAGTGTCTGGCAGAACGGACCATCGCGCGGGAGACACTCTCGCGCCTGAAAGACTCTAGCGCGGGATACGCGCCAAGTCTGGAAGCCCGCATTCTCAGCGTACTGCCGGAGTGCATCGGCCGGGGTATCCGAATTGTCACCAATATGGGTGCGGCTCACCCCGGCGCCGCGGCGCGCATCGTTCGCGAAATAGGCCGCTCATTGGGTTTGCGGCCGATAAAAACGGCAACGATTCTTGGTGACGATGTGGCAGCTATCCTGAAACAGCACCCCGGGCTTACCTTGCTGGAAGGTGAGCCTCTGGAGTCCATCCTGCCGCGCATGGTGTCTGCTAACGCATACCTGGGTGCAGACGTGGTGCGAGACGGCCTTGCCACGGGAGCAGATGTCGTCATCGGCGGGCGGATTGCCGACCCCTCGCTGTTTCTCGGATGCCTTCTGCACGGGCACGGTTGGCAAGCCGACGACTTGCCCCGAATGGCGGCCGGCGTTCTGGCGGGGCATCTTCTGGAGTGTTCCGCGCAGCTCACGGGCGGATGCTTTGCCGATCCCGGCGTCAAGGATGTGCCCGACATGGCACGCCTCGGCTTTCCATATGCAGAGGTGGCTAAGGAGGGCAGGCTGGTCATGCGTAAGCCCCCGGGCTCCGGCGGCTTGTTGTCGGTGGCTACCTGCACGGAACAACTCCTGTACGAGATTCACGACCCAGCCGCTTACATTACGCCGGATTGCATTCTGGACGTCAGTCAAGTGCATTTTGAAAGCAGTGAGGCCGATGTTGTCGAATGTCTGGGCGCCCGGGCAGCAGCGCGCACGGATACGCTCAAGGTCGCGGTCGGCTATCAAGACGGCTGGATCGGCGAGGGCGAGGTTGGTTACGCGGGGCCTCACGCGCTCGCCCGAGCCAGACTGGCCGAGCAGATTATTCTCGAACGCTTGCAGTTGCGGGGGCTGAAGTGCGAAGAAATCCGCGTTGACCTGATCGGAGCCACCAGCCTTCATGGCCGCGCCGGCCAAGTCGGCAATCCGTACGAAATCCGTCTCAGGGTTGCCGGCCGCAGCCCCGACAGAAAAACAGCTGAGGCGGTGGGTTTTGAGGTGCGGGCCATGCACGTTAACGGGCCGGCCGGCGGCGGAGGCGGGCGTAGTTTTGTGCGTGAAGTGCTGGCGGTGAAATCTCTGCTGCTGCCACGGAATCTCGTGCAGACCACAATCAAGCTGGAGGAAGGCGCATGAGACGCGTTCGGCTGCATCGCATTGCCCATGCGCGGGCCGGAGATAAAGGCGACACGTCGAACATCTCGGTCATCGCGTATAGCGAATCTTCGTGGAATGTTCTGCTGACGCAGTTAACAGCGGACCATGTAGCACGGGCTTTCTCGGACCTGACAAGCGAGCCGATTCGTCGCTACGAACTGCCTCAATTGCGTGCGCTCAATTTCGTCATTCCAGGGGCGTTGAATGGCGGCGTTACTCGTTCCCTGGCGCTTGATGCCCATGGGAAAAGCCTGTCGTACCTGATGCTCAACATCGAGATTTCCATTCCGGAGGAAACACCATGAGAATCCTGGCCATTGCACTTTCCTGGCTGGCTACACTGTCAATTGCATGTGCCCAGTCTTATCCGTCTGCGCCCGTCAAGATCATCACTCCATTTGCCGCTGGCAGCGGTGCGGATATCGTGGCTCGCCTGATAGCGCAAGGCATGAGCACCGATCTGGGCCAACCGGTAATCGTTGACAACCGCGTTGGCGCCGGCGGTAACGTAGGCGTGGCCTTGGCAGCCAAGGCGCCGCCCGACGGCTACACCCTCGTTCTGGGAACTTCGGGCCCGTTGACGGTCAATCCAACGCTTTACTCCAGTATTCCATTCGACCCATTGAAGGACTTCACGCCGATTTCCACGGTGGCCTTGGGGCCGATGGTCGTCGTAACCAACAGCGCGTCGAAGTACAGAACACTGGGTGACCTGCTTAACGCAGCCCGGGCGGCTCCCACCGCGCTCAACTACGGTACGCCAGGCGTGGGAAGTGCGCCGCACTTGGCTGCAGCGTTAATACTATCCGCTTCCGGCACGTCCATGACGCACGTTCCGTTCAAAGGCAACAGCGAGGCCTTGACAGAGCTTGTCGCAGGCCGCCTGGACGCTGTTTTCAGCGGCGCGCCTTCGGTGTTGGCACTGGCCAACACCGGGCGGCTTCGCTTGTTGGCCGTAACCGGTAAAGAGCGCTCGACTGTCTTGCCCGACGTGCCCAGCTTGACCGAAGCCGGTCTGGCCGGCGCACAGCTGAAGGTGTGGTACGGGTTGCTGGCGCCTGCGATGACTCCGGCTCCGATTATCAACAGGCTCCATGCCGCTATCGCGCAAGCGCTGCAAAAGCCGGTCATGGAAGAAAAGTTCAAGGCGCTGGGGCTCGAGCCTGGATTGATCAGCCCCGAAGAATTTCAAGCGCTGATCCGCCAAGACGGAGATCGTCTTGGGAAGGTCATCCGTAGCATGCATATGAAAGCCGAGTAGCGACATCATGACTATCCCGCACCCATTAGAGCAGGTCGATCATGCCGACCACCCCCTGAATCGCCGGCAGAAGGCGCTTGAACATATCTTCGAAAGAAAAGGGCTGATCCCTTCGAATTACTTCGAGGAATTCCATCGGCGCGCCACGGAAGACTGGACGCCGGACAATGGCGCGCACGTCGTTGCGCGGGCCTGGAACGATCCGGCGTTTCGTTCCCGTCTGTTCGCTGACGGCATATCGGCTATCGCCGAGCTTGGTTACACAATGCCCGAGCATCAGCGCAACCTGATCGCCCTGGAAGATACTTCTACCGTCCATAATGTCATCGTCTGCACCCTATGTTCTTGTACCGCCTTCACTTTGCTGGGTGTTGCACCTGCTTGGTACAAAGATCTGGAGTACCGGGCACGAATCGTGCGTCAGGCACGCACCGTGCTGCGAGAAATGGGTACAGACCTGCCCCAGACTGTGGATATTCGCGTCTGGGATACCACTGCCGACACTCGCTATATGGTGATTCCAAACCGGCCTGAGTGGACAAAGGGCTGGTCGGAAGAAGACCTGGCTCGCATCGTGACCAAAGAGTCGATGATTGGCGTTGCCCGGCTCGATGGTATCGGCGGGTCCGGCGCGGTCTCGACCGATGTTTCGGCAATGCCGCACAAGGAGTAGGCCGATCATGGATGGGTTGCACGATCTCGGTGGCAGACAAGGCTTTGGCGCCATTCAATACCAGTTCGGTGGTCCTGTGTACCATTCGCAGTGGTCGGCTCGGGTGCATGCACTGTCCAGTCTGGCCCGCAAACTGCACATTTTCAATATGGACGAATACCGCCATGCGATCGAGAGAATGGCGCCGCGGCACTATATCGGCGCCAGCTATTACGAGCGTGTGCTGACAGGCACCGCGACCTTGTGTGTCGAGAAGGGCCTGGTGTCCGCCAGCGAACTGGAGCGTCTGGCGGGCGGCGAGTTTCCCATGGCTCTCGCGCTGGGCCCCGGCCGCCTCAATCGGTCACTGCCCAGGCACTTCGAGATCGGTGATGTGCTGCGTGTGCGCAGCGAACACGTTGCCGGGCATGTGCGTATCCCGGGCTATGTGCTAGGGAAAACAGGGGTGGTGGTAGGCCGGTCGCCACCGTCGCCCTTTCCGGACGCTTCGGCGCACGCGATGGAGGCTCCAGCAGAGCCGACCTGCCAGGTCCGGTTCGCCGCCTCCGAGCTTTGGCCGGGCGATTATGAGTCTGCCGACGTATACGTCGATCTTTTCGAAAGCTATCTGGAACCCGTCTGACGTTTGAACGGCCAAGGCCCGCGCTGCCGGGCCTTGATGCCGACGGCCCGTCGTGCAACGATGCGGGCATAGCATGGCCAACTCCACGGCTGCATTCGATCGGAACAGACAGGATGTACAACCCTGACGTCTTCAGACAAGATGACATCTCGCTGCTGTGGCGATGGATCCGGGATAACCCGTTTGGCGTACTGGTAACCAATACCGCCAGCGGAATCGAGGCGACACACCTGCCGTTCGTTGCCACCGAGCCCGATTCAGAAGGCCGGTGGAAGCTGATCGGGCACATGGCCGCTGCCAATTCTCAGTGGCGATCTTTTTCTGATCAGGTAGAAGCGCTGGTGATTTTTCAAGGGCCACATGCTTATGTGTCGCCCACGCTCTACCCCGCCGGCGCCGGGCAGGCGCCCGTATGGCATTACTCGGGAATCGGCGCAGCGGCCCGCCATGCAGAGCCGGCGCTTCCAACTTGGAATTATGTGGCGGTTCACGTCCGGGGCAATCCAATATTGCTCGACGATAAGAGGGCGGTGCTTGCCCGGCAGGTGGCAGCCCATGAAAAGGATTGGAACCTCGACATGCTGCCATCGGCTTTCGTGCAAGCAAAGCAGGCGCGCATCGTGGCTTTTGAAATACCCGTACGCGCCATCGAAGGCAAGGCGAAACTCGGGCAGCGGCAATCAGCAGAAGAGCGATTCAGAGTCGCCGAGCAGTTGAATCAGAGCGTTGAGAGCAGTGCGCGCAAGATTGCCCAGATGATGAAGAAGCATCGATGACCGGGTTTGGCGTCAGGCTGGACGCCTTCTTGTTGATCCCATGTATGGAACGGGCTGGCCGCGGCGGGCGGGATAAGGACGATTGACAGAACCCGGGTGAGGCCTATAATTTGTTCACCTAACGTATTTTTTGTTCGCCAGGAATACATATCCTGGCGCAGCAATTTTCCTTTCCGCCCCTGCCTCATCGGTACGGAGCACGCACACTGAGCACAAAAATGAAAGAGACATACGACGCGGTAGTGATAGGAGGAGGCCCGGCAGGATGCGCCGTGGGCGCCCTGCTGGCCAAGCGCGGCTACAAGGTTGCACTGCTGGAAAAGGAGGCCGCGGTGGGTGGTCGAGCCTCGTCATTCCAGCACGAAGGCTATACGATTGATACCGGTTCACACTTTGCGGCGGCTTTCGATTCCAGCGGAATGAAAGCGATATTCGAAGAAGTGGGCGCAGAAATCGAGATGGTGCCGGTTACGCCCACTTTAATGAATTTCGATCTCGAAACACGGCGCTACGGGCCGCTTACCTCCAAGGAAAAATTGGGCGAAGATGCCCGTGAAGACTATCGCGCGGTGCGGCGCATCATCAAAGAGATGACGCGTGAGGAACTGGAAAAGCGTGAATACCACGAGATTTCAGCCAATGAGTGGATCAGCCGCGTAACCGACAATCCGAAAGTGCAGGATACTTTCCGCCGCGCCACGGGCTTCGCCGGCGCGTCCATGTCGGAGGTCTCGGCCGGCGCCTTCATTGAAACCATGCATGATGCATGGAATGCCGCTTATGTGGTCAATTACCCCTCGAAAGGCGGATGCGTCAGTTTTTCGCAGGCACTGGCCGACCGCATTGTTTCGGCAGGCGGTGTTGTACACACCGAGACGGCGGTCAAACAGGTCGTGATCGAAGATGGCTGCGTCACTGGCGTCAAGGCGATCAAGACCTATTCGGCCGGCCTGACGGTCACCAAGATGGAATTCGAGACCCGGCTCGTCATATGCGCCGTGCCTGGTTCCCAACTGTTCAGTATTGTCGAAAAGAAAGCTCTGGATCAGGACTTAGTGGCCAAGGTCGAGGCTATCATCAGCGAAGGCACCATCTATTGCGGGCTGTTGGTGGGGGTCAAAGAAGAACTGTTCGAAAATTTCGGCGATGGCCAGCAATTTTTCCAATTCACCGTTGGCCACGCTTCCGAACATTGGCACGGGCTTGTCACGGTGCCCACTTACGTAGACCGTTCGCTGGCGCCTCCTGGGCGGCATTATCTGATTTGTAATTCGCATGGCCGGCTGCCGCTGGCTCGTCGCGGCGAAGCGGCTGCGCTGCACGAAAAATGCCTTTCGGCTCTGCGCGGCATCTGGCCAGGAAAATTTGATGAGCATGTGGAATGGATGTTGCGCGCCGAATACATGAATGTGCTGTATCCGCCGCGTATCGGTCGCAGTGGCCCGTTCCGGCCGTCGCTGGCGCCCACCGGCGTGCGTGGCTTGCGCATTGCCGGCGATTACTCCTATCCATGTGGTTCGGGTTATGGCTGTGCTCTGAAAAGTGCGCGTGATTGCGTGAACCTGATCGATGCGAATGCGGCGTATACCGCATGACGGCTATGGATCCCTTATCCTGCAGTCACTGTACGGTCGGAGAATTATTAGCACTGCGTGCCCAGGAATCGCCCGATCGGCCGGCTTACTTGTCCGACGGGCAGGTCCTTACCTACGGTCAACTGCACCGCCGTGCCGATATGCTGGCCGCAGCCCTGGCTAACCTGGGGGTAGCAAAAGGCGAACGCGTGGCAATGGCGCTGCCCAACGGCATCGATATGGTTTGTTTGTACTTCGCTATTGCGAAGTTGGGCGCGGTCAATGTGTTCGTCAACCGCGACTACGATGCGGCGCTGCTGAACGAGCTGCTGGATCGCTTGCAACCGGCAGCCGTCATTCTGGATTCGGCCAACCTTGCCAAGCTCGACACTCGATTCAATAGCGGCCCTGCTGTCCGCATACTTTGGTCGGATGCCAATGCAGATGCCGGGCTGGCGGACGCGGGGGTACTGCGGCTGCATGCTCTGCTGTCGGGTTCGCCGCCTGCGCCGCCGATGATCGACGTGGCGCCTACCGACCCTGTGCAGTTCATTTTTACCTCGGGCACTACCGGTTTGCCCAAGGCTTGTACGCTCAGCCACCGTGCGCGCATTGGCGTCAGCGCACATATCAACCATTGCCTAGGCGTAACACGGAACGACCGTTATTTCGTGTGCCTGCCCAACTATCACGGCAATGTGTTTCTGGGCATTATCGGCGCCCTGCTGGCTGGCGGCAGTTGTTTGATCGCAGAGCGCTTCAGCGCAAGCCGCTACTGGCATCAAGCGGAACAAGGCCAAGCGACCATTCTGGTGCTGCATGCCGTGCCGCTCAACATGCTGCTGGCGGGCGCGGAAGAAATCCGCGAAAAGAAGGCTGGGCCCGCCGCATGCCACGGCGTGCGCGCGGTGGTCACGGTAGGCGGCCGATATACACAGTTCATGGAGCGCTTTGGTATACCCGAGGCAGTGCTGGGCTACGGCAGCACCGAGGCGGGCGGTTTGACTTCACTGGCCCGGATCAGCCAGGCCGAGGCCATGACTCTGGAGGCGGGCTATGCCGGCCGTGTGCGCAGCGACTTGGAGGTCCGGGTCGAAGGCCCCGACGGCGTGGAAATGCCGGCGGGTTGCACCGGCGAACTGCTGGTACGGCCGCGCATGCCGCATATGATGTTCAGTGGCTACCATGCCCAGCCCGAGGCAACCGCCAAGGCTTTCCGCAATGGCTGGTACCGCAGTGGTGACCGCGGCAGTCTGGATGCGGCCGGCAATTTGTACTTCGCGGGCCGTGATGGCGATACCGTGCGTGTCAAGGGCGAGGCGGTGCCGGTGGAATATCTGGAGGGGTTGATCCGTGAATGCGGCCAGGTCGAGGACTGCGCCGTGATTGGTGTAAGCCATGCCTTGGGCGACGAAGAACTGCGCGTGTTTGTGCAATGCGGAAGCGGCGACTCGTTGACGGCCGATCAATTGATCGACTATCTGCGGCCGAAGGTGCCCAAGTACATGATTCCCGCAAGCATCGTGTTCGTGGCCAGCTTTCCCCGCTCGCCCGCAACGATGAAAATACTCAAACGCAAGCTGCTCGAATAATTGCAGCTGTTTTTGCGAGACGCCCATGACCCGATACGATTACCGCACCATCGAGCTGCGCCGGGACGGCAAGACCGGCTGGCTGACGCTTAACCGACCTCAAGCCAGGAATGCATTGAGTGCGCGGGTTTTCGACGAGCTGCATCACGCTGTGGACGAATTGGCTGCCGATCCAGAGGTGGCGGTCATCATCTTGTCCGGAAACGGAAACGTGTTCTCCAGCGGCCGGGATTTTCGCGACCGTGACGTTCCGGCCGATTTCGAAGACCGCCGCTCCCGCGCCTTCGAAGCGCTCGAGTATTGTCCCAAGCCGACCATCGCCGCGGTTGCGGGCTACGCCATCACCGGCGGACTTACATTAGCGCTGGCTTGCGACATGATCGTCGCGGCTGATGACGCGGTATTCCAGGACACGCATGCCAAGCTCGGCGTCATCACTCTGCGCGCCAGCCGCTTGTATGAAGTCCTGGGGCCTATGAAAACCCGCGAGCTGCTGTTCACTTCCCGTCGTGTCGGGGCGCAGGAAGCGCTGGATATGGGCCTGGTGAATCGTGTGGTGCCCGCGGCGCAGCTGGCGCAGGCCGCACAGGAACTGGCAGCCCAGATCAGCGTGCATTCGCCGCGCGCGCTGCGAGCGATCAAAGAAGTGGTCAATCGCGTCATACGCGCTGATCAGGCCCGACTGCTCGAGCTCGAAGAACTAGCCAAGCGGCGCTACAGTGAGCAGCATACCGAGCAGGATGCGCTCGATGTCCTGGAGCGGCGGCCTGGCTAGCCAGCTTAAAACGCCAGCGTAGCCAGTGCCTTATTGGAACCTGATGCAGCTGGCGGCGCGCCGCAGCGGTGTAAGAAACTTGCGGGTTGCCGAAGCTTCGGTCCACCCCTCGGCCAGCACGGTGACCGAAAGCGCGGCCACGATATTGCGGCGTTCGTCGTGTACCGGTACCGACAAGCCGGCGATTCCCGCATCCAGCTCGCGATCGACCCAGGCGTAGCCTTGTTCATGTACTGTGGCTATCTTGCGTTTTAGTTCAGGCAGGTCGGTAATGGTGTGGGTGGTATAGGCCTTGAGCCGCACGGCGTCGAAATAGCTGTCGGCTTCGTCGGTTGGCAGGCTGGCCAGCAATACCCGGCCGGGCGAGGTGGCGTACGCAGGCAGTCGGCTGCCGATGACCAGATTGGGCGAGAGCACCTTGCGCGAAGGTATGCGCAGAATGTAGACGATTTCGGTTGCATCCATGACAGCCATAGCGCACGATTCGCCGACTTCTTCGGATATTTCGGTCAAGGCCTGCTGGGCGTGAGCCAGATAGGGCAGGGACGTCAAGTACGACAGGCCCAGCGTTAGTACGCGCGGCGTCAGGCGGAATTCGCGTCCGCTCGCGTGCGCATAGCCGAGCTCACACAGCGTGGCCAGGATCCGGCGGGCCACTGCGCGCGGCAGGCCGGTAAGTTCGGCAACCGCCGAAATGGAGTGATGCCCTGGTGCACGGCCGAGCGCCGAGATAACCGACAGGCCACGCGCGAAGGACCGCACGAAGCGCTCGTTTTCAGGAGTGCTCATGGATGGGTAATTCCTCGGAAATGTTCACCTGGGGAATTATATGTTCGCCCAGAGCATAAATGTGTTCGTCTGGCGTGCTCGATCGTCAATGCGGCCGGGCTGCCGCATCAGAGCAGATCGAAGCATGGCAGGGCGATCTCCGGCGACGCCTGCTCGAAGCTGACTTTCACTCGGGCGCCTATGCGTATGGCGGACAGGTCGGATGCAATGATCCGGCCCATCATTCTGACTTTTTCGTCCAGTTCGATGATCCCAACCGCGTAAGGTAGCAGGGCCTTCATGTATTCATTGGCTGCGCGGTGGTTGATGGTGTAGGTATAGATGCTGCCCTGACCGCTGCTTTCTTCCCAGCGCAGGTCCTCGGACAGGCAGCCCACGCACATCGCGCGCGGGTAGAATTGCCGCCGTGAGCAGGTGCGGCAGCGCTGTATCAGCAGTTGGCCCTGTGCGGCAGCTTCCCAGAATGGCTGGGTAATGCGCGTTGGCAGCGGCAGCGGCCGGCTGGCATTCGTCATGATCAGCGTCCCAATATCAAGGTGATGTTGCTCGAGAAAACCAGCCCGGGGGCATGGCATAGCGCATGCCGATGCCGAGGCAGTTGGCGGGGGCCGCATTCACCACGCAATTGCCGCACCGCTTCGATCACCAGCAGCATTCCGAACATGCCAGGGTGCCCGTAAGACAGCCCCCCGCCCGACGTATTAATGGGGAATGCCCCGCCGGGCGCCAGGCGCCCGTCTTGCACGAAGTCTTTGCCCTCGCCTCGGGCACAGAAACCGAGTTCTTCCAGTGCCTGCAGCACGCCGATGGTGAAGTGGTCATATATTTGCACCACGTCGATATCCTCGCGCGCCAGACCGGCCTGGCGCAGGGCGGCGTCCGCGGCCGTGCGCACGCCGGTGTCCAGCCAGTCGGGCACATCCAGCGGCGTATAGTGGTGCGAGAATGTTTCAGCGGCGCCTTCCACGAATATCGGCGGCTTGGGCCAGACGCCCGCCCGGCTCGCGCGCGTCATCACCAGCGCGCCGCCACCATCTGTTACCAGGCAGCAGTCGCGCAGCCGCAGCGGATCGGCGATCATGGGCGAGGCGAGTACGTCGCCGATGGTCAGCGGCTCGCGTTTATATGCCTTGGGATTGAGCCCTGCCCACTTGCGCGCAGCTACCGCAATCTCGGCCAGATCTTCGGCGCGGGTGCCATAGCAGTGCATATGCCGCTGCGCCACCATTGCGTAATAGCCAATAGGGCTGAGGTGGCCATGCGGCACAATGAACTGGCCCCGCGGCGAACGCGGATCTTCCACCAGCCCCGTCAATTTGCGCGCGCCGTCGGAAAGTTGCGTGCTGCCGTAGGTAATCAGGGCAACTTCGCACATGCCCGCCTCGATGGCGGCGGCGGCATGCCGAATATGCGACAGATTCGACATGCCGCCGACATTGGTGGTGTCGGTATAGCGTGGGCGAATGCCCAGATATTCGCTCAGCAACAGACTGGAAAAGCGATCGTCGGTATGAGCGAATACCCCATCAACATCGCGCAGCGTCAGCCCGGCGTCCAGTAATGCCCCGCGCGCGGCCTGTGCCTGCAGTTCGACAGCCGTTGCATCGGGCACCCGGCCCAGATCGGATTCGGCGGCGCCGACAATGGCCGGCCGTTCGGCTGCGCTTCCGGAAGGCTTATGGTTCATTTGCGGCCTCCACGGTGGCATTGCCGTGCGTCAACACGGCGATGCCGCGCTCGGCGCTCATGGCATCGAACTGCACAGTGCCTGATGCCCGCCGCCATATCCTGACTGTCAAGGTCTCACCCGGAAAGAAAGGGGCGGCGAAACGCAGCCCCAGGCTTTTGAGCCGTTCGGGCCGGTGTTCGCAACAGCTGTCGACCAGGGCCCGGGCTGCCATGCCGTAAGTGCACAGGCCATGCAGAATGGGGCGATCGAAGCCCGCCCCGCGGGCCATGGCCGGATCAATATGAATGGGGTTCTGATCGCCGTTCAGGCGGTACAACAAGGCGGCCCGGGGTAATGTCGGCAGGGTGACGCGGGTGTGTTCCGGCTCATCAGGGCAAGCCGGCAACGGGGGCGGTGCCTCATCCGATTGCGAGAGGCCGCCGTCTGCCCGGCAGAACGACGTGTGTTCGATGGTCGCCACAAGAGAGCCATCGGACTCGTCGGTGATGCTGCGCTCGGTAATCACGAGCGCGCCCTTGTCAGCTCCCTTGTCTACGATGCGCGCAATTCGAGTACGGCTGCGCAGGCAGCCTTCCGGCGGGACTGTGCGGTGCAGCACCATGCGATGTTCGCCGTGCAGAATACGCTGCCAGGTGATCCCGGAGCGCGGATCGGCGGCCCACGCGCCGGGTGCGCCCAGCACGGTCGGCAGCGTAGGTATGGCTTGTAGTCCGCGCTCGTAGACAAAACGCAGTGCGGCCGGGTCGAGAGGATCTTCTCCGTAACCCAGGCTTAGCGCATACAGGATGGTATCGCGGGCCGTATAGGTTGTAAGTTGATCTTCGAAGCGCCATTGTTTCAGCGTATGGTAATCAATCGCCATTCAGTTGCCCTGGATGTTGTTGTCGAGGATGACCTTGCCCCATTTCACTGAGTCGTTGCGAATGAGGTCAGCCAGGGCAGAGGGTGGGCCGCCTACCGGTATATAGCCCATGCTGCTCATGCGGTCGGAGATCTTGGGCGATTTCAAAGCCGCCGAAATTTCCTGGTTCACCCGCGTCACAATCGCGGCTGGAGTACCAGCGGGCATCAGCAGCCCGTGCCATGCGGCCGCTTCGAAGCCCGGGTAGCCGGATTCCGCCAGCGTGGGCAGATCAGGCAGGCCTGCGAAGCGCTCTGCGCTGGTAATCCCAAGCGCGCGCAACTGACCTGTTTTCAAATAGCCTCTTACCGTTCCGATCGAGCTGAACGTCATATCGATGCGGCCGGCAATTACATCCATCAGCGCTTCGGCCTGGCCTTTGTACGGCACGTGCAAAACTTTGATGCCGGCGCTTGTATTGAACAGCTCTAGCACCAGATGGCTGGAACTGCCATTGCCCGACGATGACCCGGTGAGTTTGCCGGGGCTCTTGCGGGCCAGCGCGGCCAGTTCGGCAATGTTGTGCACCGGCAATTTCGGGTTCACCACCAATACCAGCGGTACTCGCGCGATCAGGCTGACCGGCACGAAATCCTTGATCGGGTCGAACGACAGCTTGCGCAGGTGCGGATTGATCGTGAAAGGAGGATCAGAGCCGAAAGTCCAGGTATAGCCGTCGGGATTGGCCTTGGCCCCGTCGTTGGTTCCGATCGCGCCACCCGCGCCGCCGCGGTTTTCAACCACGATCGGCTGGCCCAGTGTGGTGGACAATTTGGCCGACAGCATACGCGCCACGGTATCGCTGCCGGCGCCCGCAGTGTAGGGCACGATCCACAGGATGCGCTGGTTTGGATAGTCATGCGCCGGATCCTGCGCGTGCGCGGTCGCGCACAACAGAATCAAAAGGAAACCTAGTCGGTGGATGGAATGAAGTAGGGACATGTGCAGCTCCTTGGAGTTATAGGAAATGTCGCGGCACGGCGCCGCGGAGTGCAACGGACTGAGGCAAGAATCGGGTCTTGGGGCGATCGGAAAACTAGCGTGCCTTGAAATGGCCCGCTGCTGGTGAAAAGTACTTTTCGAACTTCATCGGCTCATCTCGGTGGCAGTCGGCATCGTCTGGCGGTCGGCTTTTAAAGGCGATGGAAGGCCATTTGGACGAAAACTCGGCATTCAGCGGCAGCCACTGGTCGGCCAGCGGATCCGTGTCGGGCACAATCGCCGAAACCGGACATTGCGATGCACACGCGCCGCAGTCGATGCACTTATCGGGGCTGATCACCAGCATGACCTCACCGCCGAAGAAGCAGTCGACCGGGCAGACTTCGACACAGTCCGTATAGCGGCAGCGGATGCAGGCATCGGTAATGACAAATGGCATGGTCTGTCTCCCTGATGAGCAATTACGGGCTACGGACGGCCGCCGCCACAGATGACTGTTTGGCCCGATATGTAGTTCGATTCCGGAAGGCAGAAGAGATATACGGCTCCAGCCGCCTCTTCGACGGTGCCGGGGCGGCCCATCGGAATGGCTGCCAGCATGTTCTTGCGTACTTCGCCGCTGGTGCCTACCCGGATCGTGTGGCCATCGACTTCAATAGTGCTGGAAGCTTCGCCAGGGTCATCCGTCAGGCGGGTCGCGATCAGGCCGAAGGCCACACTATTGACGTTGACGCGATAGCGGCCCCATTCCTTGGCCAGGGCCCGCGTCAGGCCGGTGATCCCGGCTTTGGCGGCGCTGTAGTTGGCCTGGCCCGGATTGCCCATCAGGCCCGAGGTGGACGAGATATTCACAACCTTCCGGTAAGTTTCGCAGCCGGCCTGTTCTTCCTGTCTGGCCGTGTCGCGCAGAAAATTCGCCGCCGCTCGCATCAGGCGGAATGGCGCTGTCATGTGTACGTCCAGCATGGCTTGCCACTGTTCATCGGTCATTTTCTGGATCACGCCGTCCCAGGTGTAGCCGGCGTTGTTGATGATGATGTCCAGGCCGCCGAATTGTTCCAGGGCGGTGTCAACAAAGCGCCGGCCGAAGTCGGCATGGGTGACGTTGCCGGCCAGGGCCGCGGCCGTTCCGCCCGTCGCGCAGATCTCGCTGGCCGCCTGCTGGGCCAGGGCGTCATCCAAGTCATTAATCAGAACGCGCGCACCGTGGCGTGCGAGCTTCATGGCAATAGCGCGGCCAATACCTCGTCCGGAACCTGTGACCACCGCGACTTTGCCGTCAAGCGTGTTCATGTCTTTGTTCTCCATCGCCAAAATGTCTTCCTGGCGAACATAATAATCGTTGTGCGAACAGATTAGCTCAGGCAAAGATCCGTTGTCAATGCGGGGTTGGCCGTAGAGAGAAACGCGGGCGCGCCGCATCCGTCTCGTAGAAGGGCGCTTTTGTTGAGGCTTGTTGAGAGGCTTGCGGGCTTATCCGCAGGCGTGGCCGGCTTTCGCCGCCTTTGGCGAGTTCGAGCCGAGCGTAGTGCGAGGCGATAGCTATGTTGGCGCTGGCGTGCTCGCCGGGACGCCGGCTGGCCGGCAGTGAAGTTTCGCGTCGGCAATAAAAGCTGATGATTTGAGATTAATCGATCAGCATGGGTACTCAAGTCGCGACAGGGCGGGGTTGCGGCACACTCGACGCGCAGCCGGAGACGTCGATGACAAGTTTGCCGAATTGCCTCGCTGCTGCCAGTTCGTCGAAAGCCTTCAGACCGTCGGCCATAGGGTAAATGCGCTCCAGCACGGGCCGCAGCCTACCGCTTTCTACTGCATGAAGCATCTGTCGGAAATCGTTCACGGTGCCATGCGTGGATCCGAGAATCTGCAGTTGCCGGATGAATATTCGCCGCAGGTCGGCAGGAGGCTGATCGCCATCCGTGACGCCACAGATTGAAATACGGCCACCTCGAGCGGCTGCCCTAACGCTGTGGCTCCACGTTTCGCCGCCGACATTGTTCAAAACGACGTCTACGCCGCGGCCGTTAGTCAATTCCAATGTCTGGCGGACCACATCATCCTTGCGATAGTTGATACCGGCCCATGCACCAAGGGATTTGGCCCGGGCAAGTTTTTCATCCGAGCTGGAAGTGACGATGACTCGGGCGCCGGACATATTGGCGATTTGCATCATCGCCAGCGATACCCCGCCGCCGATGCCATGAACCAGCGTGGTTTCGCCTGCCTTGACCTGCGCTTTGGCGACGACGGCCCGCCAGGCGGTAAGGTAGGCTGTGGGCAGGCAGGCGGCCTCCGCGTAACTGAAGCCCCTGGGCATGGGCACGAGGTTTCTGGCGGGGACACTCACGTAATCTGCCATTGCGCCATTCGCATGCTGGCCGATGAAGCGCATCTCCATGCACAATGGCTGATTCCCTGTCTCGCAGTACCTGCATTTGCCACAATAGAGCAGCGGGAAAATGATCACGGGCTGCCCCCGGGTCAGCGCAGCGCCGGCCTCCGCCACTTCGCCTGCCCCATCCACACCCAAGGTGAGTGGCAGTGTATGGACGATACGCTTCCCCGAGCGGCGCATGTGTAAATCCACATGGTTTAGCGCCGCAGCGTGTATCCGGACGAGCACCTCGCCGTCAGCCGGTGCCGGCTTCGGGACGCTACGGACCGCCAAATCGCCCTCTCTGCCGCGATGCGTCAGTGTCAATGCGTTCATCTGTTCCATGGCCTGGAATTATAAGAAGGCCTAAGCTGGCGGGACCGTATTTCGGTGCAATATCCCACTCAATGGGACATCATTGCTTTTATCGTTGAGTGTGTGCGCTGGGTATACTTTAGAAACCAGAAAAGCTCTATCAGCGCCGGTAGTTACCGTTGCTGCAGCACAAGCATCGGCCCGTGCTGTCGGCCACGGAGGCAGTTGCTTGAACGGAGCGAGAAGTACCGCGCAACTCGAATGATGTTAAACAGCGTACGGCTTGAGTGTTTACTATGGCAACTAGAGACAGCAATGTGGAATCGGTGAGCCGCGCGCTGGATCTCTTGAGCATCCTGGCGCGCCATAACGATGGGGGGGCGCGGCTTTCGGATCTCTGCGTAATGACTGGACTCAGCCAGGGAACCGCGCATCGCTTGCTGCGCACGCTGCTCAACAAGAGCTTTGTGGAACAGGATTACTCCACTCGTCGCTATCATCTTGGAAATGCTTTTCTTGCCCTGGGTGCTACGACAGTCAATAAACTGAATTTGCAAGAGGTGGCCGAGCCCACATTGAGGCGGCTTTCCGGGCTCACAGGCGACACGGTTCTGTTAATGATACGGAATGGGCTGGAATGCTTGTGTATCAGCCGCATAGATGGACCATATCCCATCAAGGCAATTACCGTGTCGGTCGGTGTTCAGCGGCCACTGGGCTATGGTAGCGGTCCGTTGGTTCTGCTGGCATTTTCCGACGACAAGAACAGGGCGGACTTGGTCCGCAGAGTCTCGCGTCAAGCCCAAAGGTACCCTTTTCTGGAATATTCCAATATCACCAGGCTGATTGCCGAAACGCGGGCGCGAGGCTATGCCTATCTCGAAGGGCATATCCTGCGGACAATGGCCACCTTGGCGCTGCCGGTGATTGACTTCAAAGGGAACCTGTACGCATCGGTCAGCCTGGTAACTCAGGTGCAGCGGCTAGCGGAACCGAGAAGAGCCGAAATTCTCGCCTTGATGAGAGAAGCTGTGGCTGAGATCGTTGACGAAATATCCCCTTGGTCCGGCAATGGAACGTTGGCCTGAGGGCCTGGCGTACTGCCGCCGGTTCGTGCCGGCTTGAGTATCAGCGCCGCGAGCCTATATTCGTCGGCTGGCGGCAGATACTTCGCCTAGCGGAAAAGATATTCCACCTGGTAGAGATGTATGGGTAAGGGCGGGAATGCTTGTTGACAGGAAAATTACAGCTCCGCATATTGTGTTTCTGTGCTGTTGAGTTTCGGATGGCGGAATGTCGAGCCGCCATAGCGCTTGTTGACACTCGGGGCGAAATGCTGTGGTCCGGCTTGGTGATAATCGGAGTCTCTGCGGTATGAACCTTCCTTCTGCAATACCCCTGAACGCCGCCGCTACTCGCGGCAGGACGGCACATCAGCATCGCGCCCCGGCCCCCGCGGCACGTACGCAGAGCATCTCGCGTGCGATAGACATCGTGACGCTCGTTCGGTGCTTCAATATCAGCGGCCTGCGCCTGCAGGACATACTCGATGCAAGCTGCTTGAGCAAGAGCACGGCGCATAGACTACTGCAGGAACTTACTGCCAATGGCCTGCTCAGAAAAACGCCGCAAGGGCGTTACAAATTGGGGCGGCTGAGTTATGAGCTTGGTCTTGCCGCGTCAATCGACTATAACGTGCTCGATCTATGTGGGCCGGAGCTGGATCAAATTGCCAAAGCGACCGGCGACACCGTTTTTCTCGCTGTCCGCAGTGGCAATGATTCCCTCTGCGTAGACAAGAGAGCAGGGCGCTCGGGCCTTGTCAGGCCTATTGGTCTGTCGAAGGGTCATTTACAGCCGCTCGGGTTGGGTGCGGGTGGTCTGGCCATTCTCAGTTTCCTGCCGCACGCGCAACGCGATGCGATCATTCAAGCCAACGGCCCGCGCTTGTCGTTGTACGACGGCCTGTCTCCGAGCTCGCTGGTGCGTCGGGTGGACGAGACTCGCCGTCTGGGCTATTCCTGCATGGCCAATTTTGTGGTGCCCGACGTATCGTCCATCGGCATAGCTCTGCTGGATCGAACGGGCCGGCCGATGGTCGCGATCAGCGTTGCAGCAAGAGCAGCCAGCATGACTACGGCTCATCGCCGGGAGATATTTCTTACTCTTTCGGCCGCAGGAAAGAATCTTCGCGAAAAGCTCCTCGTCAACTATTCTTCTGTCTTACTTCTGGCATGATCGTCCCGTGTAGAAGGGCGGCACAGTGATCGCCTTTAGCGAGATGCCGGCCAAGACTGGCTTGTCGGTGGGCATGCGCGCTCAGGTTTTGGCCGACATCGCGAACTGACTGGTAAGTCCGCCGTCCACGACGAGTTCGGTACCCGTAATGTAGCTGGCATTATCGGAGGCGAGAAAAGCAGCGGCATGCGCGATCTCCCAAGGTGTGGCAGTGCGCCCCATAGGGCACAGCCGGTCGCGTTCCTTGCGGGCGCCCGCGAAGCCGTCCCTACTATAGGATGACGCCAGACGGCTGATGCGCGGTGTGTCTACCATTCCGGGTACCAACGTATTCGCCCGGATTCCCTGGCGGACGTACTCAAGCGCGACATACTTGGTCATTTGATGCATCGCCGCTTTGGTTGCGCCATAAGCGAAATGAGGGAGGCCTGGATAGCGAATCGCCGCTACGGAAGATACGGCGACGATGCTTCCTTTCCCTTGCGACAACATTACGGGCAGGCAAGCCTTGAGTGCCAGATAGTAGCCGGTGCCGTTGACCGCTATTACTCTGTTCCAGTCTTCTTCCGCCAGATCCAGCGGGCCGCCGGAAACGTTGTGGCCGGCATTGAATTGCAGAACATCTATCTTGCCATAAGCCGATACGCATGCGGAGACCATCTGATTGACGTCCGCCGGGTTCGACAGTTCGGCTTTGAACGGGATGGCATGGTGGCCCTCGTCGGCAATCCGGCGGCAGATGTCGTGTGCTGCCTCGATGTTTACGTCTACCGCGAAAACTCTTGCCCCCTCGCGTGCGAAATGCAGCGCGCAAGCATTGCCAATGCTCAAACCCGGGGCGGACGTGCCGGCGCCGGCAATCAATACAACCTGGCCGTGAAACGATCTCGAACATCCAGGCGTTCCGGACGAAATGTTCTCAGAATGCGAAGAAGCATGTGTCGAGGTAGCCATACCTTGCCTAGTCGATGTTGCCTATTTTGGGTCCATTGTCAGTGAATCCAAATGGCATTTCAAACTTCTTGTGTATGGCCAATGTCTTTCTTTGTCGAAAATCCCGGTATGTGGAACATCCGCACTACTGCCAGTGGGCGATGAACGGTCCATGCCGGACGTCTGCGCATACCGTTGCCGGCATCCCAGGTATGTCGCGATCGAGGCATATTCTTCTGAAGTTCCAATACACGGAACAGCGCCGCGAAATGTGTGCCGGGCGATGGATAGACTAAGTGCCGAGATCACGATGAAGCGAGTATGAAAAATGATCAAGACGGAAATTGGCTATACGACCCCAGAGGTCATTACGGTGCGCGGCAAAAATCTCGCCAACGATATTATGGGCAAGCTCGACTTTGTCGATGGGCTCATGTTGTGCACGCTAGCCAGGCTTCCTTCTGCACAGGAAAAGTCCATGCTTAATGCGATTCTGGTCGTGGGGCTGGATCACGGACTTACGCCGAGCGCCCTGGCGGCACGGCTGACCTACCTCGGTGCGCCGGAGTCGCTTCAGGGCGCCGTGGCGGCTGGCCTGCTGGGAGCGGGCACGCGCTTTCTCGGCACTACCCAGAAAGCGGTGTTGCAGTATATGGAATTTTCCGGGCAGATCGAGATAAAGACGGGCCTCCAGGGCAACGCGGCCATAGCGGAAAGGCTTATAGCCGAGCGGAAGGGGCGCGGTGACAAGTTGTACGGGTACGGGCACCCTATACACAAGGTGTTCGATCCACGTGTGGAATCGCTGCGTGAGATATCTCGCGTCAACGGTTTCTACGGTGCGAACTGGATATTGGCCGATGCTGTCGCCGATTCTCTATCGCGCCGTGCCAAGCCGCTCAACATGAACGCGAGCGGCGCAATGGCAGCAGCCATTGGCGACATGGGCCTCAACCCAATATTCGGCGTTGCGCTGATGCTGGTGGGGCGGTGTGCCGGGCTGGTTGCTCACCTCATCGAAGAAGAACAATCGCCCATCGCTGGCGAAATCTGGGATCTAGTGCTCAAGCAGGATGATCGCAATCGGATTCCCGATCGGGCCGCGCGTTGATCCTCCACGGCAGTAGTGGAAGCTTCGAGAAAAAAAATCACAGGAGACATGACATGATGCATCACATCCTAAAGACCTTGCTGCTGGGCGCCGCCCTGTCAGGCGCAGTGATGGTTTCTCCGCTCACTTTCGCGCAGGATCGGACCGTCAAAATTATCGTACCGTTTCCCATCGGCGGATCCACTGACAAGGTGGCTCGTCTGGTAGCTCCAGCGTTCGCCGCCGAGATCGGTGAACAAGCGGTCGTTATCAACCGCGGTGGCGCAAGCGGTACCATAGGCACCGCCGAAGTTGCGCGGGCAGCCCCCGATGGTCTGACCCTGGGCATTGTGTTCGATTCGCAGGCGACGAATCATCACATGTTCAAGTCGTTGCCATACGATACTTTTAAGTCGTTCGAATACGTAAGCCTGTTGGTCTCGTCGCCTCATATGTTGGCTAGTGCCACGTACAAGACTTTCGATGAGCTGTTGCGCGACGCGAAGCAGGAACCGGGAAAAGTCTCTTTCGGCTCCACGGGGCTGGGCACGTCAAACCACCTCGCCCCCTTGATGTTGGCGCAGCAGGCGGGGTGCACCTTTCTGCCGGTTCCCTATCAAGGTGGCGGGGGTACGTATCTGCCGGATATGCTCACCGGCCGCTTCGATTTTTCCATGGGATCGCCGGCCTACTTTATGCAGCAAGTGAAAGCGGGAAAGCTTACGCCACTGGCCACTGGCGGCACGAAACGTTCGCCTCAGTTTCCCGACGTGCCTACCGTGGCTGAGTACTTTCCGGGATACGAGGTCTCATCCTGGGTGGGTGTGATTGCGCCCGCCGGTACCCCGAAGGCGATTCTGGAAAAGTACCAGAAGGCTTTTCGCGTTGCCGTCGAAACGCCAGCCATCAAGGAAATCCTGATGGCGGATGGCTTCATCATCGAAGGCTCCACGGGCCCCGAGTTTCTGGCCAAGGTGCAGCACGAGTCCGAAAAATACGGCAAGCTCATCAGAGACGAGAAGCTCGCTGACAAGTAAATAGACCATTGCCAACATGACTACGATCCAACTGAACAGCGAACTCAACTCGGTCGGCGGCGTCGGCGACATGATAGTTCACGCCGTCGAGCGTCATTGGTCCCGCCCCGCCTTCACCTGCAGCGGCAGAACCTTCACCTATGCACAGTTCGGCCAGCAGGTCAGCCAGGCCATACAGTTTTTCGAGCAGATCGGCCTGAAGCCTGGAGACGCCGTTTTGCAGCTGTCGGCCAACCGCTATGAAATGTTCGTGCTCATGGCAGCCTGCTATGTTGGCGGGTATATATCGGTGACTCCTCACTACGCTGCCAGCGAGGATGACCACTTATACGTGCTGGATGACTGTGGCGCTTCCCTGGTCGTGGCCGACGGACTGCGTGCGCAGCGTATGCGCGGTTTCATAGGCCGCAGCAAGAAGCCGTTCAAAGCCTATTCGCACGAAGGAAACGGGCCCGATGCCATCTGGCCTGCCATCGGCTCCTGCGCACCGCGGCCGCTGGTCGCGCGAGATCAACCGGACGCCATCATCCGGCTGATCTACACAGGTGGCACCACCGGACAGCCCAAGGGGGTGATCACGCTGAGCAGCCAGTTGGCGTTCGCGTCGTTGCTGCATATTTCCGAGCAGGCGTTCTCTGTCAAAACCCGCATGTTGTGCGCTTCGCCTATTTCGCACGGTTCGGGTGCGTTCATCATTCCGGTGCTGTTCAAGGGCGGTTGTCTTGTGCTGCAGGATGGTTTCGATGGAGACAGCATTCTCGATGGCATGGCTAGTGGCGATATCACGACGGCCTTCTTCGTACCGACCATGTTGTATACACTGATGGACAATCCGCGCATCGGCAAGCTGGATCTGTCGGCGGTAACTCGTATCATCTACGCAGGCTCGCCTATCTCATTGCAGCGGTTGAACCAGGCGCTGGACATTTTCGGGCCCATCCTCGAACAAAATTTTGGCCAGACTGAAGTTCCCGGTACTATTCTTGCGCTGACACCAGAAGAGCATTTCGACACGCGGGCCAATCGGCTTACCTCTACGGGGAAACCCTATCCGTGCGTCACCGTCAAGTTGATGGACGATAATTGCCAGGAAATTGGCCGTGGCAAAGGGGTGGGCGAAATCTGTGTACGCTCGCCCCACGCTACACCGGGCTACTGGAACCGGCCGGAGCTCACCGAACAACTATGGCGCGGCGGCTGGTTGCACACCGGCGACATGGCTCGGCAGGATGAAGATGGCTACTTCCACATTGTCGATCGCAAGAAAGACATGATCATCTCGGGTGGCTTCAACATCTATCCACAAGAAGTCGAGAACGCGTTGACGGCACACCCAGCGGTATCGTCGGCAGCCGTCATCGGCATTCCTCATGAAAAATGGGGTGAGTCCGTCAAGGCCGTAGTCGTGCTCAAACAAGGTTCGAGAGTTACCGGCCAGGAGCTGATCGACTATGTCAAGAAGAAAAAGGGCAGTGTCATGGCGCCCAAGCTGGTGGAATTTGTGCCCAGCCTGCCGCTCACCAATCTGGGTAAAGTGGACAAGAAAGCTTTGCGGGCGCCGCATTGGGAAGACCAGCAACGGGCTGTGAGCTGATGCTGGCGGAAGCTTTTCGTCGTGGACGCTACAGTGCAGCCAATGGTCAACAGGTATGGCTGGGAATACAGCTGAGTGTCGCGCTGGACGTCTTGCTGGACGAATGGGGTGTGGCCCGCGCCATGTTGGTCACCAATACCTCGTTGTCGGGTTCAGGCCGTCCAGCCGCATCCGTGCAGGGGTTGCTGGGCCGGCATTGTGTTGGCTATGTGGCAGGCGTGGGTGCCCATGCTCCAATGGAAGACGTCGTGCGGATAGTACGCGCAACCCGCGACGCGGATGCGGACCTTATCGTCGGACTGGGAGGCGGCTCAGTTTGCTCGGCCATTAAAATTGCGCGGCTGGCTCTGGCCAATGGCGTAAATTCGGTGGCTGACCTTCAGGCATTGGCGGACGCGGCGCAGCCTGATGGGCCGCTAGTGCGCGCCATCGCCATACCGACCACACTGTCCGCCGGCGAGTTCACGCCTTTCGCTGGCGCCAGAGATCCAGCTACAGGCCAGAAGCGCCCCTTTCACTACCCCGGGCTTGCGCCGGATGCAGTCGTGATGGACGCTGCGCTCGTACGGGGTACGCCGCTACCTCTTTGGCTGGCTACGGGTATTCGGGCACTGGACCACATCGTGGAGACTTGGTGCTCGGTTGACAGTTCGCCGCTGTCGGATGCCGCGGCGCTGCATGCTTCGAGACTGCTCGTGCCTGCGTTGGAGGCATGCGCGCGATCGGGCGAACGCAGAGCCAGTGACGATGTGCTGCATTCATGCCAAGCGGCAGCATGGCTTGCGATACAGGGTGTCGCAGCTGGAGTGGCACAAGGCGCCAGCCACGGGATAGGCCATGAGCTTGGGGGCCTGGCCGGCATGCCACACGGTATAACCTCTTGTATCATGCTGCCGCAGGTGCTTCGCTTCAATGCCTCCGTCAATTTGCACAGGCAGGATGCCCTCGCTGCATACCTGGAATGGCCTTCGGGCGGGCTCGCCGATGGTATCGCTGCTCTGGTCGCCAGCCTGGGGCTGCCAGGGCGGTTGCGCGACGCCGGCATTTCGAAAGATGTGCTGCCTCGGGTTGCCGATGCAGCCCTGCACAATGCCTGGGTCAGGACCAATCCGCGGGTATTCGACGACGCCCAGGCCATACTCGGGCTGCTGGAGCAGGCCTGGTAGCGGCCATCTAGAGAAAATATTCAGGCTGGACTGAAAACCACCGCGTTCCGGCCATATGCCGTGCGGCGGAATCGGGCCTGCAGAGGCATGTCAATGCGCAGTGCATCGAAAGGGCAGTTCACGATATTGGTCATCAGCAGCGGCCCTTCCTCGATCTGGACATATGCCAGCACATAAGGCTTCGCGGCGCGGTGAATTACGCTGAAGGAGTGCAGCGTGGCGCGCCCCGATGCGTCAACTAGCCGCACTGCAATCGAACCGCACAGCGGGCAGTGTGCGCGGGGATACCAGTGCACGCGGCCGCAATCCAGGCACCTGGGAACTAGGAAGCGGCCGTCGTCAGCCGCATCCCACCAGGCACGTAATTGCGGGGATGCCGCCACGTAGGGATCTTGTGCCGTGCGGTTGATGTTCATAGGCGTCTCTCCAGCAGCAATGTGGCGCTGGTATGACCCATGCCGAAGGCCATGCCTTGGCCGTTGACCAGCGCCCGGGCGCAATTGTTCACCTGTACATGCCGGTTGGCTTCCCCGCGCAGTTGCCGCACGGCCTCGATTACTTTGGTGATGCCGCCCCGGTTCTGCGGGTGATTATTGCAAAGTCCCCCGCCATCGGTGTTGAAAGGCAACAGGCCTTGCCCCGAGATCAGGTTACCCTCCGCGACGAAGTGTCCGCCCATACCTGGCTTACAGAAGCCCAGATCTTCCAGCTGCATGATGACCATGATCGTAAAGGCGTCATAGAGCGAAGCGTACTGGACATCAGCGGGCGTCATGCCGGCTTCCGCGAACGCCATGGTTCCTGACGTGACCGCTCCAGTATGCAGCATGTCAAAATAGCCCGCACGATTGGTCTGTACCGCATAACCGTAACCCGCCACTTCGACTTCCGGTCGCTTGAGTTCACGCGCGATTTCAGGCTTGACGAGCACTAGCGCGCCGCCGCCGTCAGTGATTACACAACAGTCCAATCGATGCAGCGGGTCGGCCACCAGCGGTGAGTTCAGGACATCGTCCACTGAGAAAACTTTCTTGAGAAATGCATGGGGGTTATGTTGAGCATGCATGGATGCGGATACCTTGACCCATGCCATTTGCTCGGACGTTGTTCCGTGCACGTACATGTGGCGGCGAGCCACATTTGCGAAAATGCCGGCCATGGTCCAGTCATGCGGTGATTCCCATGCCGAGGCGGGAAGCTCCGGCGGCAGCACGCGAATCTCGGTGCCGGTGGCTTGGCCGCTGCTGCGTGGTTTACCGGCCAATACAATCAGGGCCACCGAGCACTTGCCCGCTGCGATCGCTTGCGCCGCAAGCCCCACATGACGTATATACGAGCACCCGCCAGACTCAGTGCCATCTACGTGCGACACATTCAGGTTCAGGTAGTCCACCATGAGCGCGGGTATCCCCCCCGGCGTGTCGGCGGCACAGAAGTAGCCATCTACATCTGACGCGGCAAGGCCGGCATCGGCCAGCGCGCCCATGGCACACTCGGCATGTAACTGTGCAATCGATTTGTCGGGCGCATATCGAGTCGGGTGCTCGAAGGCGCCGGCAATGCAGGCCCTCTTGGAATGGCTCATGATATCTCCAGAGGATGCTTGTCATTTCAATCGAGCCACTATATTGATGGTGATGGTTCGTGGGCGCGACTTCGTTCCGTCTGCTGGAATTTCGAGTAAATATGCTCGGCGCTTCGCGCACCAGTGAAATCACCGAATCGGAACAGTGAACGACCCACTTGGGTACTCGTTGCACATGAACTCCACGAAGGCGCGAACTTTGGGGCTCTGCAAACGGCGGGACGTGTGCAGAACCCACAGTTCGACTTCATCGCCGGCAATGCCCCACGTCACCAGTTCGCCCTTTTCCAGCAGGTTTCCGATGATGGACTGCGGCAGCATCGCCGCGCCTGCGCCGGCTGCTATGGCATCGCGGACCATCAAGAGCGAAGACAGGCGCAGAACCGGCTGTGGCGCAATGGTGAACTGACCATTGCGGACAGTCCAAAGATCGCCGTCGCGGTAGGTCGGCATGACTACCGCCGGCACCTTGAAGGGCTGGTCGTGGCGCCCCTTCGGCATCGGAACCGATGGTGCGGCAGCAAGCACCAGCCTGTCTTTGGCAAAGCACCGGCCGACCAATACGCTGTCTTTGCGCGGATTGATGCGAATGGCGACATCGAAATGTTCGTCAACAAGATTGACGAAGCGGTCTTCGGCCACGGCTTCGATCTCTACCTCGGGATAGATTGCACGAAACCTGGCGGCAAGCCGCCCCAATGCTAATTGCGAAAACAGAAGCGGCGCCGCAATGCGCAGGCGTCCGCGTGGCGTTGAAAGACCATCGCGTGCTGCGGTTACCGCGTCGGCGACCTCGTGCATCGGGCCTTCTATTCTGGCACGCAACAGGTGCCCGGCTTCGGTCAGTTCCAGGCTGCGCGTGCCTCGTTCGATCAGCCGGATGCCCAAGGCGTCTTCGAGATCGGCAACACGGCGCGACAGTGTTGCCTTGGACCGGCCGCTGGCGCGGCTGGCTTTGCCAAAGCCGCCGTGCATGGCTACCAGTTGAAAGTCCTTGAGGGGATTGAGATCCATCTGTGTCTCATTTTTGATCCAATCTATCTATATTTTAGAGTCTTTGTTTTGAATGCGAAACTTCCTATAGTTTGGACGTACGCGATTCATCGCACCTCAAACCAAATTTGAATCGACTTTCCAAAAAGGAACAGAACATGAGCATCCTTGTCACTGGCGCCTCGGGCACCGTAGGTTCACAAATCGTCCAGCGTCTCGTCGCCAATGGCGTCGAGGTGAAAGCGCTGGTTCGCACGCGCGGAAAAGTGGCGTTTCCCGCAGGCGCGGCGGAAGTGGTAGGGGACATGAGCAACGTGGCTTCCATGCGCGCGGCCTTGTCTTCGGTGCGGACCCTTTTCGTGCTCAACGCGGTCGTTCCCGATGAAGTCACCCAGGCCCTGATCACGCTCAACCTCGCCCGCGAGGCAGGTATCGAACGCATCGTCTACCTGTCGGTGATTCATGCCGATCGCTATACCAACGTGCCGCACTTCACGGGCAAGCACACAGTCGAGCGGATGATCGAAAGCCTGGAATTGCCTGCGACCATCCTGCGCCCGGCCTACTTCATTCAGAACGACGAACGGATCAAATCCGTCATCGAGAGCCACGGTGTCTATCCGATGCCGATTGGAAAGTCTGGCGTCAGCATGGTAGATGTGCGCGACATCGCCGACATCGCGGTGGCCGAACTGCTGGAACGGCATCGCGCGCCCGCTGCGCTGCCTGGCCGCACGCTCGACGTGGTCGGACCCGAAGCGTTGACAGGCGAGTCGGCCGCGCGCATCTGGAGCGAAGAACTGGGGCGCGACATTGGCTACGGCGGCGACGATCTCAACAGCTTTGAACAGCAACTGGCGGCGTATGGGCCCGACTGGATGGCCTACGACATGCGCTTGATGATGGACGGTATTCAGAAATTCGGCATGCACCCCAGGGAAGGTGCCGTGGATGCCTTAAAGAAGATTCTGGGCCGGCCGTTGCGGACCTATCGTGATGCCGTTCGCGAGATGCTGGGCGCGTAGCAAATCGCTTCCGGCCGCTTGCCTGTTCCAGGGACCGGAAGCGATGTTTCCCACCTAGCTGTACCAGTGCAGCTTGAAGCCCCAATTGCCGGCGTTAAAGGCGAACGCGATGCCCCAATAGAAGACGAAGTAGGCCCCGCCGGCAACCAGCATGGCCGAACTGAATTGCTCCAGCCTGCCAGGGTGGCGCGTCGACCAGTCTGTCAGCCGCTTCGAGAACGGCACGATCAGTATCAGGAACAGCAGCACCATCACCAGAATCTGCCCCACCCCCTGCAAGACCATTACGGCGCCTCCATACAGCGGGCTTTCCGAGGCGGCGGCATAGGTCAGAAAATTCCGGAACACCGGAAACGGCCGGCCAATGGCGAACAGCCCCACCAGTATTCCCATGAAGCCGGCCTTGGCCAGCGGCGAAGCGGCCAAGTGCAGCACCTTGGGCGGCAGGCGGCGCAGCATGCCATCGAGGAATCCAAACGAAATCGCACCCCATACGAGCAGAACGATGCCGAGCAGCGTGAATGTCACCTGCGCCTGAAACAGGCGGGTTTCCCGGGCGTTGAAAGCGTCCACGCGATCCGGCCCCAGCGAGCCGACATACATTCCGTAAATGAAGCAAACCAGCAGGACGAAAAGCGAGAAAATGCCGATTGCCTTGATGGCGAATCGCCGGGGTGATCCGACATTCTCCGTCGCGCAAGCCAGGCCCGGAAGCATGGCGAACACCACGCAATTGCAGGCCGTAAAAGTCGCGGCCAAACCCGCAATAATGGCAAAGACAAAGCCGAAACCCGCTCCCCGTTCACCATACGAACCGGCCAGGCTTTCCGTGTCTCCGATAGTCCGGCCCGCGACGATCTCCCGGCCGAATCCGTCTGCCAGATGAAAATTCCAGAATCCGGCAACCAGAACGCCGACGGCGAGCGCACAGAGCGCCAGGATCAGACGACGATTGCGATGCGGGGAAAGCGGTGTGGCGCGTCCGCCTTGTTCAACGGCTTGGTTATATGACAACACTTTACGATCTCCTCTTCTGTCTTCATTAAGAAGTCAGCTCAAGACATGTCGTTCCGTTTGTCACCGGTACCGGTGTAATGCGATCGACCGACACACTGAGCGATCCGACCGACGTCCGCACCGCCTGAAGGCAGCGCTCGTCTTTTGCTTTCAGCAAAAGGGTTCGACCGGCTGCTTCGTGATGGCACGAATGTTGTTGAGCCTAGCATGAGGGGCTGATCGCTGAGTGTGTTATTCGACGAAATTGCCGATTTGCTCGACGAATTGAGTTTTTCAACGCTGGCCGCCGCTTCAAAGCTAGTAGCTGCCGCATGTTGATGGCGCACGACTTCTGTCGTTCTGGCAGATGGACCGGATCGGTGCGTGCTACGCCGCCATTGCCAGGATTTCCTGAACATCTTCCGGACCGCGTATCGGGCGGGGATTGCAGGGTACCCACGGCGTGTCCATCGCCTGTTCAGCGATGCAGGGGAAATGCTGGGGGGTGATCCCCACCGTGCTCAGCCGGCTGGGCATGCCGAGCCTGGCGATGAGGGTCTCCAGCAGCGAATCGGGCGTGGCGCCTGGAGCGCCCAGTGCCGCCGCCACCTCGGCCTGCCTGCTGGCATTCGCGGACTGGTTCCAACGCAGCACGGCCGGCAACATGATGCACGAGGTATGGCCGTGGGCGACTCCATGCGCGGCGCCCAGCACGTAGCCAATGCCGTGGCTGGCTCCCATGGGGACGCCGCAGCTCACTGGCGCCATGGAAAGCCAGGCGCCCAGAAGGCAATTCAGCCGCGCATCCAGATCCCCGGGGTTCTCTTTTATCCGTGGCAGTCCCGCGGCCAATAAGGCCAGGCCGCGTAGCGCCTGGGCGTCGGCATAGGGATGCGAACGCGGGGAACATATCCCTTCCACGCAATGGTCTATCGCCCGCACGCCCGTAGAAAGGAAAAGGTCTTCGGGTGTATGTCTGGTAATGGCAGGGTCCAGTACCACGGCGGTGAGTACCATGTCGGGATGCCGGAATAGATCTTTGGTGCGACTGCGCTCGTCCGTCAGGCCGGCAATAGCCGAAAACTCGCCAGCGGACAGCGTCGTGGGGACAGCGATCTGGGCGATGGTGGGCGGTTTGCAGGCCGGCAGTTGAGCAGCGCCTCTGGCATCCTTGCATACGCGCAAGGCATCCAATGCGGCCGATTCCTGAATATCGTTGGCAAGACAAAGTCTTACCGCCTTGCCTGCGTCTGTGACTGAGCCCCCTCCCACTGTGATGATGAGATCGACATCCGCCTGTCTGGCGATGGCGGTGGCAGCGATCACGGCCGAGCGGGGCGAATGCGCCGGAATGCCGTCCAAGATGGCCACCACCCGGTGTCCCAGAGCATCCTGGATGTTCGCTATTTCGGCAGTCTTCCGGCGTAGCGTGCCGCTGGCCATGATGAGGATGCGGCGGGCCCCGGCGTGTCCGGCCATTTCGGCCAATGTCGATGCCGCCGGTAATCCGAAAACAACCTCTCGCATTCGGCTCAGCGTCACTGTGCTTGATCTGCTCACGGCTTGCTTTCGGTTGATGTGATGGGCCTGAATCCGTCGTGATGCGAGCGAGCGGCCCTGGTTTGCCTCAGCGCTCGAGCTCTTGTTCTATCCTGTTCTGGATGGCGTGTTTTTTAAACGCATTGAAGACCAGATTCGAACGGCCGGGAACAAGATACGGTGATTTGTCCCGTACATTGGGTGTCGCGTCGGCGTTCTTCTGAAGCACGGAACAACAAAGCTGTCGCGTTGACGCGGGCTGGGTCCGCACGAATCATCCAGATTCCACAGGAGGATCGGAAGATGATCGACACCTTGCAGAGACTGTCCGACAAGGAGCAGATACGCGATGTAATGGTGCGCTATGCGCGCGGTGTGGACCGCAGAGATTGGGAGCTTGTGCGCTCGGCATTTTTCGTGGACTGTGTGGATGACCACGCCGATTTCAAAGGTAAGCGTGACGAGTTCATCGCCTGGGTGAGGCAACGGCATGACGTCGACGACTTCCGCAAGTCGGTGCATCTGCTGGCGAACTGCCTGATCGAGTTTGCCGACGAAGGGATTGCGGTGGTTGAAACTTATTTTGTGTCATGGCTGGAACTCGGCGCTGCCGCGGGTGAGCAGCGCGCCATGCTGGACAAGGAGCGCTCAAAGGGCGGCGAGTGTATACGGGTGCAGGTCCTGGGACGGTACGTAGACCGGTTCGAGAAACGCGACGGCGAGTGGCGCATCGCGCGTCGCCGCACGGTCTTCGATTCCTTGCAGTCGCAGACGCAAGAAGAGAGCGAGGGGCAACTGAACCCGTCTTGGCAATTGGGTACCCGGGACAAGTCTGATCCTCTTTATGCTGCCCGTGTTGAAGCCGGGTTGAATCCAAGCTTGTCCGATTAGTTCAAATGTGGCGTTAGCCCTTGTCCGCCCCGCTCACGAGGCCGTCCCATCCTGCCATTGCCATCTCGGCAACGGCTTGCAGTTCTGCCCGCTCAGCACCGTCCCGAGCCCGGATCGCCATCCCGTTTTGCACGGTTTGCAGAAACCTGGCGAGCTTGGCGGCATCGAGCGATCTCGGCAGTTCGCCTTGTTCGACTGCTGTACTGAAGCGAGCCTTGAGCACATTGAACACGCCTTCACGTGCAGACCGCATCAGCTCAGCAAGATCGGCGTGGCCATCGCTTCCAACCGATCCAAGAGTCACTAGGCATCCGCGAGGCAAATCACAGTCCGATCCGGTTATCGCAGCAGCCGAGTCATATAGGTAGGCGAGCGCTGCTTCGCGCGCTGTCGCGGCATGGCGGAATCGCCCTAAGACAAGATCCTCGTAGGTTGCCGAATAGTGTCGGAGCACTTCGGCATATAGCTCATCTTTTGACCCGAAAGCCGCATAAAGGCTGGTCGTGCCAACGCCCATTGCTTCGGTCAGATCTGCGACAGAGGTTGCCTCGTAGCCTTTTGTCCAAAACAGTTTCATGGCTAGCGTCAGTGCGGCGTCCCGGTCGAATGCGCGGGGCCTGCCCCGTCCCCGGCGGGGAGGGGGTGGGGTCTTTGACAAGCGGGTATCTCTTTTTTGCATCGATCACTGCATAAATGTGTTGACGCGCATATGCGGCTTCCCCATAATTATGCAACGTTCACTGCATAAATAAAAGGAAGCAAGATGATCAATCTTACGGGTAAGAAAGCACTTGTGACTGGTGGCTCGCGTGGTATCGGGGCGGCTATCGCTCTTGCACTCGCTGAAAATGGCGCAGACGTTGCGATAACGTTTCAGCACTCGGTCGATCGCGCGCAGGCGGTTGTGAAGTCGATCGAGCAATTCGGCCGACGAGGCGTTGCGATCAAGGCGGACAGTGCAGATCCGGTGGCCATCAGACAGTCCGTCGAAGAGGCCGTTGGCGTACTGGGCGGCCTGGATATTCTCGTCAACAACGCAGGCATCGCGCGCTTCAATTCGATCGCCGATTTCAGTGTGGAAGACATCGACGCGCTGCTCGCGGTCAATGTCCGCGGGCCTGTACTAGCCACGCAAGCGGCCATTCCGCACCTTCAAGCAGGCGGACGTGTCATCACCATCGGCTCTGCCGGGGCTGACCGTATTGTCGGCTCGCCAGGAACGGTCTATTACATGACCAAGTCGGCACTCCAATCGTTCACGCGCGGGCTCGCTCAGGAATTGGGCCCGAAGGACATCACGGCCAATCTCGTCCAGCCGGGTTCGACTGACACCGAGATGAATCCCGCCAATGGCGAGAGCGCGGACTTCCAACGGAATCTCACCCCACTGGGCCGCTTCGCCTCGCCGGCCGACATCGCCGCTGCAGTCGCCTTCCTCGCCAGCCCGGCAGCAAGGCATCTCACAGGCACCATCGTCACCGTCGATGGCGGGCAGCTCACCTAAGCCAGCCAAGATGCTAAATATTTCCCAGGGGAAAGTTCAGTTGCGTACACGAACGAGTCTCCGGTCTTCCGTGACCGGAGACCGCTGGGTTAGCCCATAAAGACGACTGTTGTGTACTGCTTTAGACTTTGATTTGGTGCCCGGGGCCGGAATTCAAACTCCCTCCTGCGGCACCAGTTTTCCCCTTATAAATCAAGGGAAATCAAGACCTTAAGAAGTATCTGAGGGTGTTCTCGTGTGGTAATCTTTGGGGTTACCAGACGTGAGAGCTACCTTCGGCATTATCCAAGTGACAGTACCGTACACGTACCAGCGCGGGGGCACGATCTACTATCAACGGGGCATCCCCGATGACCTCCAGGACCGCTACGGAGCGAAGCGGATCAAGGTCAATCTCGGTACTTCAGATATTCGGGTCGCGGCCAAGCGCGTTGAGACCCTCAATCGAGAGGTTGAGGCCGAGTGGACACTCCTCAGGGCCAGCCCAGAATCATCTCCGAAGGCGCTCAAGAAGCACGCTGAAGAGCTTCTTAAGAAGTGGGGCCTATCGCCCGCCCCGACTCCGAACGACTCGGACGCGGTTGACCTCTTCCATGACCATTTGGAGCGGAAGCGCGAAGCCTACGCGGGAGATGATGAGGAAGCGTACCGAGAGGCTACTGGTGAAGAGTATCTCAACCCGGTTGAAATCAAGGCCGCGCAACTCCTCGCAGGGACCATCAAGCCGCTCCTTAGTGACGCCCTGGAGTTATACCTCAGGGTCCACCCGAAGCGCGATGATGAGAAGTTTGTCACGTACACCAAGCGGGCATTCAGCACGCTCACCGGCGCTATCGGGGATAAGGCGATTGAGGACCTCTCCCGAGAGGATGCACACAGGTACGTAGCGGCTCAGACCAAGAGCGGAGCGAAGACCACGACCATTCGACGGCGGTTGAATGTGGCACGGGTTATTGTCGAGACGTGGTTTCGTGAGAGGGACATCAACCGCAAGAACCCATTTGCACAGGTCCCGATTGCAGCCGAGGGGGCGGACGCCAAGAAGCGCGAGACGTTCACCACCGAGGAACTCAAGACGCTTATCACTGAGTGCAGGGCGAAGGATGATGATGTCCGCTGGCTTGTCGCCATCCTGGCAGATACGGGGGCGCGGTTGGCAGAGGTGGCGGGCCTTGCCCTTGATGACATCGTTCTCGATGCGGAGACCCCGCACATTGTCATTGAGCCGCGACCATGGAGAAGCATCAAGAATACTGATAGCGCCCGCTCGGTGCCACTCGTAGGGGCCGCTCTATGGGCAGCCCAGCGGGTCAAGGAAGAAGCCGGTAAAGGGCAGCGTTTCGCTTTCCCGAGATATACCACCGGAGAAGAGGCAAAGGCGACACATGCATCCGCAACGATTGCGAAGTGGATACGTAGCCTGGGCCTTGACCACACAGCGCACGAATTACGGCACACCATGGCCGATAGATTGCGAGATGTCGGTTGTCCTCAGGAGGTCCGGGAAACGATTGGCGGTTGGGCTACAAAAGGCATAGCGGCACAGTACGGTAGGGGTTATACGCTGCGAGTTATGGCGGAGTGGCTCGGGAAAACGGTTGTCTGAGGAGAGATGCCATGGTGGTCTTCCCATGTGAGCAATGTAACGGGACAGGTCGCATCACCCTTAGCGACCAAACAGAAGAATCAGGAGAGTCGCCTGGGCCGTCGAAGGTGGTTAGCGAAGAATGCCTTAAGTGCGGCGGAAGGGGCTACTGGACGAGCGCTGATGGTGTAAAGGAAGGTATTGACGGGCCGATTTTCTGAGCCAAATCGCCTGTTCAGTTCCTTATATACAAGGAGCTAGTAGAGTGAGAGACCCCGCAGCAGCAAGACAAAGCGAAGTCATAATCGATGGCGAGTCATGTAATGTCTGGACAGCCAAAACTGGCGCGAGGTGGCGAGCTTGGGGACGTTTTCGAGGACAGTCTATTGAAGTGCGGGACGGTGACAGCGAGTCAGGTGCTATCAGGAAATGGACGTATCTCGCCAACAGCGTTGCTAACGAGTAATTGCTAAAAGGGTTGAGGACACAATGGGAGAGTAAATGTTCAGGCGCAGAAATCTGAAAACCCGACTCGACTCTTTGACTTAGCTAATTCCCCCCGTGGGGGCCACGAGGGGAACATTGCTAAGCCCTGATCCTTACTTCTTGGATTTAGGCTGAGGGGCTGGTACGCGAACCCGTTCCTTCTCTGTTGTGCGCGGGTGCTGCTTCGCGTAGCTCTCTGTTGTGATGCGACCCGTTGTGGAGTCGCGGTGTAGCGTGCGTGTTGTCGTCTTATTCGACATAGGAAGAGTCCTATAAAGCGCCTCGCCGCACGACTTTTGTGTCATTCCCGAGGGTTGCAGTAGCTGCTAGCCCGGGTATGATGACGACTCTCAACGTCAGTTAAGTCGCACGGCTTGGCTGATTCGCCCTTCCCAAGTTCCAAGGCTTGGGTTGGGCATCTAAAACACCACATGTAGTGGTGTCACTGTAAAGGCAGACTCTATTTAGTAGAACTTGCCTTCTGTTTCATTTTGCTCCGCATTGGGGAAGGTCGCTAGACTTTCTGGCACTGATCGTGCGCGATAAATGCGGTCATGTATCTTTTGCCCCACACAGTCTCATCTACATCAGCCTTCGGCCATTCGATTGCCGATGCGTTGTCCTCTGCGTTTCCGCCGTGACTCCGTCCGAAAAGGATCACTTACGTACAGCCCTTCTGATGCATGTACGAAACTGTGGGCTTCGCTATTCCGTACATACTGTATTATTCGTACATCCTTTTCGTACAGGTAGCCTACTATGTCCCCACAACACTCCGCGTCTCGTGTCTTCGCCTACTACCGCGTGTCCACTGCTGACCAGACCACAGATAACCAAGTCCGAGAGATTGAGGCCGCAGGCTTTGCTATCACTCCGCGCCGCATTGTCACCGAGCATATCTCCGGCTCTGTCACCGCGATGGAGCGGCCCAAATTCAAAGCCCTCAGCGAGAAGCTGGAGGAGGGCGATGTCCTAGTGGTGACCAAGCTAGATAGGCTGGGTCGCAATGCGATGGATGTCCGCTCTACCGTGGAGACCCTCGCTGCTGAAGGTGTCCGGGTCCATTGCCTCGCCCTCGGTGGCGTAGACCTCACCAGTGCAGCGGGCCGCATGACAATGCAGGTCCTCGCGGCGGTGGCAGAGTTTGAGCGGGACCTTCTGATTGAGCGGACCAATGCCGGTATCAAGCGGGCCAAGGCGGATGGAAAGGCGTTCGGCAGGCCTTCAGCGTTGACCCCGGAGCAGCAACAGGAGGTGCGCCAGAGGTTGGCTGAGGGAGCACCCGTGGCGCAACTAGCGCGGGACTACAAGACCACCCGACAGACCATCATGCGGGTCCGGGAGAAGTCCGATGGTCTCTTAGTTGCACAATAGGACTGAGAGCACGGGCGGTCTGGCACGACCTTGCACAATAGGAAGGAGCTTTATCCGCCCACAATAGGAGAACCAGCGGCCTCACCGGTCGAGGTCCCACATTAGGATACTGATGGCTTGCCCCCGGCGCTCCCGCTGGGCAGGCCGTTACAGAGTGGTAGAGGGTTGGACGTGAGTCTGACCTCTAGGAGCCGCGAGAGCGGCTGATAAGGCACCCCTTAAGAGTGCCCTTAGGGTGACCCGTGGGCAGTGCGGAGAGGCAACCGCCTGCGGGACTCACCCGCTCAGTCTTACGTCCTGCGTGAGGCTTTCCTAGACAGGCCCTCGGGGGAAACCTTGGGGGCTTCGTCTTTTCCAGATCGAAATCTTGGTGTCCGCGTTTGCGGGTACCAGTTCGCACAGAAATTTTCTTCAGACGAGCTAGACGGGAGTGTCAGGAATTCCGTGTTTAGGGCGGGTTGAGTTTTACACGGAAGGCCGACTGAATCGATCTTCGAACAGGATAGCGAATTGATTCATGGCTTGCTTCCAATCGTGAGCTGAACGGCTCCA